>Cinder_p1__coassemble_1025_pt1 | contig 23868 bp, 16 predicted proteins | sample Cinder_p1__metabat2_low_PE_037 | metagenome-assembled genome bin Cinder_p1 | reverse complement strand
TTACTTCTTTCCATGGTTTGTTATAACACATTTTTCTACATTATTCTATGTTTTTTTGTAACAGTTAACCACTCCTTAGCACTGACGAAAATATTTTATAATATGAATTCTTTATTCCTCACTAGTATTAAGAACGCCCGTGACACTAAGTCACAGGCGTTTCTTCTATACTTCTTCACCATTGATCTGGAAGATGATCTCAGGAAATTCTTCGGTCCCATTCTTACCTTCCATAAACTCGAGGGCATCCCGTCTAGTTTGCGATAAGTCGACACCCTGTTGTTTTGCCGCAAAGATACAGCCACAGTAACATTGACGGTAGATGTCATATTCCTTACACATTTCAACTGAACGGCGGTAACCATTGCCCTTCTTAAAATCACTTGGCAAGTAATTGACGTCGTAAAAACGTTGGATCTCGATCCCGACCGAATTGATCGTTTGGGAATTTTTGTGTGGGCTGATCGTCAACGCACTCCCAAAATAATCAAAGCCCAACTCAACTGCTTTTTTAGCTACCATATCTAACCGGTAGTCAAAACAAGCTTTACAGCGATCGCCACCTTCAGGCTCTTTTTCTAACCCACGGACTGCTTGGAAATATTCTTGGGGTTTATACGGAGCGGCCACAAATTGCACATTGTTACCGGTCTTTTCGTTGAAATCATGGATAAATTTTTGTTGGACATATTCACGCCGTTGGTACTCCGTCCGGGGGTGAATATTTGAATTAGCAAAATAGATCGTCACATCCGCAAATTCTGTCATGCGCTCAAGTGTCGTCGTACTACATGGCGCACAACAGGAGTGCAGTAAGATCTTGGGACGAATTTGGTCTTTTTGCCATGTCGAGACCATCTTCATCATGACTTTATCATAGTTGATCTTTTGGTTTAGGTTCATTTTTGCCAAAATATCTTGCAGATCGATCAAAACCCTGACCTTCTTTCAATAAAATTTCTATTTTACAGTATAGCACACTATTATCGTGTATAATATTTTTTAGAAAAGAGGGATCCCTATGCAAAAATATCGCGCTAAACTACAACGCTATACTATTATCCTGACTGTCATCACCTTGATCGTTAGCGGGATCTTCATTGTTTGTGCCTTGAATAACGTTTCAAAAATGCTACTATTGACACTATTTTTATTACTATTTTTCGCTTTAAGCTCGTTGATCAGTGTGATCTTCATGCTCTATCTCCCACGTTTAGAAAAACTCTTAGCTAAACGGCGCAAGCAAAAAAAAGCCACTGACAAAAAGTGACCGTAATGCATCTACGCTATATAATCAACAAGCGATCCACCAAAACGCATTTGATGGATCGCTTTTTCTATTCGCCCCGAATCTCTTTAGCGATATTAAAGGCTGACCAAGCTTTCGGCCATCCAACATAAAAGGCTAGGTGGGTAGTGATCTCAGCCATCTCATCTTTGGTGACCCCATGAGCTTTGCCAATGTTCATGTGGGATCTAACTTGCTCAAAGTTTCCCCCTGAGATCAAAGCTGCTAAAGTGATCACACTACGGTCATGGGCGGATAATTTATCTTCCCGTGAACAAACTTCACCAAACAAAGCATCATCATTCAATTCGTCAAACTTGGGTGCAAAATTTCCCCGGTTATCTCGGCCAGCGGTTGCAAAAAACTATCCTTTCGAAGTAGCTAAATATAACTATTTAACTTTAGAGCGAACTACAAGCTTGGCTCAAAGCGATCCCCGACAGTGCCAATGTTTTGGGGACTAGCAATCTCTTGGGCAATGTTACACCTTTGGCAAGACAAAGTGATGTTTGCCTATTGTGTGTCAAAAGTGCCTTTGAGATGTTTGATACCTCTGAGCTCGTCTTTATCCCCTTCACTCCACTTCGTCACAGTAAACACATCTTGGCGTGGTGTAAAAATACCGAATTATCCCTCGCAGCCCAAGAATTTATCGAATTCGCTAAAAATAATAAGCTTTAATCATCGAGCTGTTTTAATTATTTTTTCATAATCCTCTAAAGCGTGCTATAATCCATATAAGGCGATCTAACCAGCCTACAAAGGAGGAATTTTTATGACTGATCTAGTTGATCTTGACTGGGAAAATTTAGGGTTCGACTATATGGAGCTACCCTATCGTTATCGAGCACATTATAAAGATGGCCAGTGGCACAAAGCTGGCTTGACTGAGGACGCGACGATCGCGATCAATGAAGGCTCACCTGTCTTTCACTATGGCCAAGCTGCATTTGAAGGCCTAAAAGCGTATCGCTGTAAAGACGGTAGTATCAATCTTTTCCGGCCCGATCAAAATGCAGCACGGTTACAACGTAGCTGCCAACGTTTATTAATGCCAGAAGTGCCGACAGAGATGTTCATCGACGCTCTAAAGCAAGTGGTAAAGGCAAATGAAGCCTATGTTCCTCCATACGGTTCAGGTGGTACCCTTTACTTACGGCCAAATATCATCGGGGTCGGACCAAATATCGGCGTCCATCCCGCTTCTGAATACATCTTTACCGTCTTTGCCATGCCCGTTGGTAACTACTTTAAAGGTGGGCTCCAACCAACTAACTTCTTAGCGGCTAACTATGACCGAGCTGCGCATAAAGGTACTGGTCAAAGCAAGGTTGGCGGTAACTATGCGGCTAGTCTTTTACCTGGGGCTGAAGCTAAAAAACAGGGCTTTTCGGACTGTATCTATTTAGATCCACTTGAACATAAGAAGATCGAAGAAGTTGGTTCAGCTAACTTCTTTGGGATCACTAACGACAACAAGTTCGTTACTCCAAAATCCCCTTCGATCTTGCCAAGTATCACCAAATATTCCTTGCTCTATCTCGCCAAAGAGCGCTTGGGGATGGAGACTGAAGAAACTGATATTTACTTAGATGATCTTGATCATTTAGTCGAAGCTGGTGCCTGTGGGACTGCTGCTGTGATCTCTCCGATCGGTGGTTTCCAGATCGGGGACAAGTTACACGTCTTTTATTCTGAGACTGAAGTTGGTCCAGTCACCAAGAAACTCTATGATGAATTGACCGGGATCCAATTTGGCGACAAAAAAGCGCCTGAAGGTTGGATCGTTAAAGTTTAAAATATAGTGTAAAAGCGGTCAGTACTGTATAGATAACGAAAAAATCACCATGATGCCAAAAACGCATCGTGGTGATTTTCTTGTTATTTCTTGAGAGCTACTTTCTCGCTATATAGCTTATTTGCGCTTATGTTTGACCACCGTGAAGAAATGCAGTGTGATCGATAAGAGAATAAAAAAGATCACTACAAAAGAGATATAATTATTCCAAAATCCCAGTGTTTGCCCCAATAGATGCAAGACCCCCGTTTGGATCAACATCGTGATAAAAGCCATCGCGGCTACAATGAAAAATAACTCGATATAACGTTTCACAGTCTGATCATCCTTTCGCTGTAAAGTGCCAGCTTTTTGGCCTAAACGTTGTAATTCAACTTGTTTTTTAGCCGGTAAAGCCGTGAGAAAATATGTATCAGTTTGAACAGCCTCACCCGCTTTGATCAAACCAAGGGTCGTCATGACCTTATCCATTGTCCGCAACGCCGCATCAGTTGTCCCGGTGAACATGTTTTCCCAAGTTTTAGCATAGCAATTCGTCAGTAAAACATAGTGTTTATGTTCAAATGGCTCGATCGGGTGCGGATCGCCATTTTTATCAAAACGTAAGGTCACTTGGCGTAAGCAATCCAAAAAGTTTTTCATCACACCCGATAACGCGCCCCAATATGTCGGAGCTGCTAAGACCCAAACATCGGCTTGCTTTAACTTTTCAACGAGCTTATCTAGGTCAGGACTTCCAGGATAGATCGCATGGTCCAATAAAAAGATCTGTTCGACTTCATTTTCGGGTCCGACATTGGCTAAAACTTGATCTAGCATCTGCTTGGTTATTCCATCCCGCTTATAGCAGCCCGCAATTCCAATAATTTTCACATAATGCCCTTCTTTCATCGCATCTTTACTCAATAAGCATCCGTTTACATTATAGCACAGTCTAGTGTCGAGACTATGAGCTGGGCTTAGCGCTAAATCAATTAAAAAATTTATCCATTTTTAAAACCCCGATTATGGTATATTAATATATATATCATTGTAAGGGGTATTTTTATGACTAAAAAGCTATTCGGACTCGTGAGTCTACTCTGTGCGTGCCTATTTTTCTTTAGCTTTAGCACCACAGCTCATGCAGAAAAAACTTATCAGATCGGGACAGATGTTACTTATCCACCATTTGAATTTGCCAATAAAGATAATCAATATGTCGGGATCGATATCGATCTGTTAAAAGCGATCGCCAAAGAAGAAAATTTCAAAGTTGAGATCAAGCCCGTTGGTTTTAATGCTGCGGTCCAATCGCTTCAATCGGGCCAATTAGATGGGATCATGGCGGGGATGGCGATGACCGACGAACGCAAAGTAAAATTTGATTTCTCTGATCCATACTACAAAACTGGCTTTGTGATGGCAGTCGCTAAAGACAGTAAGATCACTAAGCTCGAACAGTTGCGTGGTAAACGCGTGGCGATCAAAACCGGTACGGCTGCTGGTGAATATGCCATGTCTTTAAAAGACAAATATGGCTTTACCACTGTTACATTTGACGACTCTGACAATATGTATAACGATGTCGTCAACGGAAACTCGGTCGCATGTTTTGAAGACGTCCCAGTTATGCAATATGCAATCAAAACCGGCACGGCCCTTAAGATCGTGACTAAACCTGCACGTGGTGGTTACTACGGGTTTGCGGTCATGAAAGGTCAAAACCAAGAATTACTCAAAAAATTCAACGCTGGTCTAGCTAAGATCAAGCAAAACGGCGAGTATAAAAAGATCGTGGACCGTTATTTGAGCTCTGAGACCGTTGCTGCACAAAAAGATGCCAAAAAAGATGGCAACAGTGAACGAACATTTTTCGGGTTACTAAAACAAAATCGCCAAGCCTTGTTAAAAGGTCTCGGCGAAACTTTATATTTAACTGTCGTTGGGATCATTTGTGCGACGATCTTCGGGGTGATCATCGGATTGCTCGGGATCTTGCCAAATAAATTTGCGCAAGGCTTCTCTACCACTGTTATCTATATTTTCCGTGGTTTACCACTCCTAGTGCTGGCCTTGTTCATATATAACGGGCTCCCATCGCTAACTGGGGTCAAGATCCCGGCCTTTGTCGCTGGGGTGATCACCTTGATGTTAAACGAAGGTGCCTACACCGCGGCCTTCGTCAAAGGTGGGATCGAAGCGGTCGATAAGGGTCAAATGGAAGCAGCCCGTTCATTAGGTCTTCCATTTGGTACCGCCATGCGTAAAGTTATCTTGCCACAAGGGCTCAAGATCATGGTGCCATCCTTTGTCAACCAGTTCATCATTACCTTAAAAGATACCTCGATCCTCTCGATCATTGGGATCTTAGAATTGACTCAGACGGGTAAGATCATCATCGCCCGTAACCTTGAAGGCTTCAAGGTTTGGACGATCATCGCTTTGATCTACCTGATCATCATCACACTTTTGACTTGGTTATCAAATTACGTGCAAAAGAAAATGAAATAATTATTGAAAATAGCGCGGACTCCACCATGATAGTGGGGCCCGCGCTATTTCTATAGCACTAAATTTTTAGTCTGTCAGCGTGATCACGTTTTGGAGTGGAACATCAAATTCATCTACTGGCCACTGCGCTGTTGGATAAGCCATTGCTGGCGCCGCCAAAGATACAGTATTTCCTGGGAAATTCTTCAAATAGCGATCATAGTAGCCCCCACCAAACCCTAAACGGATCTTACTGTCCAAAGCATAGGCTATGCCCGGAACGATCAAAAGATCTATGTCAGTTTGAACTTTTTTAGCATCATATTTAGGTTCTAAGACACCAAACTTACTCATTTCAAAATCATTTTCCGTCTCTGCTGGTAAAAATACCATCCGGCGCTTAGGCAGCGTGCGCGGATAAAAAACTTTTTTTCCTTCACGTTTAGCCTGAATGCTTATCACTTCAGTCGGTACTTCGATCTTACCTGCCATCGTCAGCCCGATCGTCTGCGCTTGTTGCCAAATGTCTGTCATAAATAATTTTTCTGCTAACTTACTTCCGGAAGCATTGGTTTCGAGCGTATTATTGGCTAATTTTTCTAATTGTCGTTTGCGAAATTCTATTTTAGTCTGCATCAGTATCCCCCCTCATCTCAAGCATAAGCTACGCACTACAAAAAAAGCAACCGCCAAGAACTGACGATTGCTTCGTGTGTGTTATTTCATTGTTTAGGAGAAGTTTTAGTCTTTAGCTTCTGTTTCAGGTTCTTCTTTCTTAGCATCGTCTTTACGTTCTGCGATAACTAAGACTCCATCTTTCATATCTGCTTCTAAATGCTTAACATCAATGTTATCCAAGTAGAAGTCAGTTACTTTATCACGAATTTGTTGTTCGATGACACGACGCAATGGACGAGCACCCATAGCTTCATCGTAGCCTTGTTCGATCAAGAATTCCTTAGCTGGTTCAGAAACTTCTAAGTCTAAGCCCTTCTTAGCCAAGTTGCGGTTTACATCAGCTAACATTAAGTCAACGATGTGGTGCAAATCTTCCTTGGTCAAGTGTGAGAATTCGATGACCGCGTTGAAACGGTTCAAGAATTCAGGTCTGAAGTATGGAGCTAACTTCTTCATGATCTCTTCGTCTTTATCTTCATCGCCTGTCAAAGCTTCGTTACCAAAGCCAGCGTTTGAAGTTGCGATGATCACTGTGTTCTTGAAGTTGACTGTGTTACCTTGACCATCTGTCAAACGACCATCATCAAGCACTTGTAATAACAAGGTGATAACTTGTGGATCAGCCTTTTCGATCTCATCTAACAAGACGATCGAATATGGTTGACGACGAACACGTTCAGTCAAAGTATTGCTGTTGTCATCATAACCAACATAACCGGCTGTTGTCCCGATCAACTTAGAAACAGCTGTCCGATCTGAGTATTCAGACATATCTAAGCGGATGATCGCATCTTTGTTACCAAACATGTCATAAGCTAATTGTTTAGCTAATTCAGTCTTACCAACACCTGTAGGCCCAACGAATAAGAAGGAACCAATTGGACGGTTGCCATCATCAAAGCCAGCACGGTTACGACGGATAGCGCGCGAAACAGCTTCGACTGCTTCGTCTTGACCGATAACTTTGCCCTTCAAACGGCTTTCGATATTGCGTAAGCGTTCGATGTCGCTTGCACCCATCTTAGATACGGGAATACCTGTCAAACGTTCTACGGATTGAGCTACATCGTCAACGGTTGCTGTAACTTTTTGTGCTTCTGAATTGCTGTTTAATTTTGCTTCTAATTCATCGATCTTAGCTTTAACATTCAAAGCTTCTTCGTAATCTTCTTTATCAGCAGCGGCTTGTTGTTCATCTTTAGCTTTCTTGATCTCAGCTTCGATCTGCTTAGCATCTGTAACTGTGTGTTGTGATGCTAAGTGAGCGGCCGTCATATCTACTAAGTCGATCGCCTTATCAGGTAATGTCCGTTGTGGGATATATTGTACTGATAAGTCAACGGCTGCCTTCAAAACATCGTCTGGTAAGACAACATTGTGGTGGTCTTCGTAAAGTTTACGGATACCTTCCAAGATCTTGAAGGTGTCTTCTGGTGTAGGTTCGTTAACGACAACTTCATTGAAACGCCGTGCTAAAGCAGCATTCTTCAAAATAGTGTTACGATATTCGTCTTGTGTCGTTGCACCGATAACTGAAATTTCACCACGCGACAATGCAGGTTTCAAAATATCAGCTAAACCTTTCGAGCCACTGTCACCACCGGTCGAACCAGCACCTAAAATTTGATGGATCTCATCAAAGAACAAGATGATGTTGCCAGCTTCTTTGACTTCGTTGACCAAGTTTTGGATGTTTTCTTCAAAGCTACCACGATATTGTGTCCCAGCTTCAAGTGAAGAGATATCAATACTTACGATCTCTTTATTCTTGATCGCAGCTGGTACATCGCCGTTCACGATGGCTTGGGCTAAGCCTTCAACAACAGCTGTCTTACCAACACCAGCATCCCCAACTAAAACAGGGTTGTTCTTTGTCCGACGAGCCAAGATCTCAGCTGCTTCTTGGATCTCTTTCTTACGTCCGATAACTGGATCTAACTTACCTTCACGTGCATCTTGGGTCAAATTGCGACCAAGCTTTTGCAAAACACTACCTTCTTGTTGGCCAGCTTGTTGTTGCATTGCAGCTTGTTGAGCTTGAGCAGCAGCTTGTTGTTGTGCTTGATTTGGCAAGCGACCTGTTTGACGATATTGTCTGAATTCTTCAGGTGTAACTTCATGACCATTTATCATGTAACGACTGCTTTCTGAGCTTAAGCCGTTGTTGCCCCATAATTGATTAAAAATGTCGTCCATGTCTCCAAATGGATCTGTATATCTAGCCATAAATAATCCCTCGCTTTTTTACTTAAATAATTTTCTAAATTTATAACGCTTGTAATATACAACTTATAATTTTACATTGCAAACAAAAACACTTGCCTGCAGAAAAAAGCCCAAGTGACCAACCGGAGCTTTTTAGATCATAAATCTTAATACTACATTACTTCCAATTCATATAGTTTTCTTCGAGCTCTTGCAAAACTTGCCACATCGTTGCATGTTGTGCCCTAGCTAAGGCATCAAGATCACGCAAATTCAAGGAAGTTGCCCGAGTTTGTTGCTTGTTGAACGATTTATGAAGGGTCGTATAACCATAACCCGACCTCTTGGATACCTCATAAATGGTCAATTCCTTTTCACGTAGGTAACCTTTGATGTCGATTTCCATTGGTTCTCACCTCCACAAAAATAATTATACCACATTTGTGATACTTCACAAGTGTAAAATACCACAAATGTGAAATATTTTTTTAAGTAATAAGCTAAAAAATAACCCCTACACGTAGTAGGAGTTAGCAAAATTTATTTAAATCACAGGGCGTGGGCAGAATTTTGGCATCAATTCGTCAAAATCATATTCTTCCAACGCTTCCAAACCTTCTTTTGTAACATCAAAATATGCGGTCAAGCCTTGGGCGATCATCAAGTTGACTTCTTTTTCAGGATCAAATTGCACAACGATCACTGGCGTCTTGGTGGCATAAGCATAACCGATCTCAAAGGCTGTTCCTGAGTCTGGTTCGTTTTCTTTGGTCTCTTCTAATTTGTAGTCCACGATCGCTACGACTACATCGCTAGCATCGATCTGGTTAGTATCAAGGCCAAAAGTAGCTTTTTGCCACTCAAAGCTTCCAAATTCAGCTGCTTTATATTCATGTTCATGGGGAATAAAAATATTTTGAGCATCGATCGTTTTATTATTGCTCAATGCTTCTTTGACTTTAGCGATCCGTTCTTTTTGGGCTGGACTAAAAAATGGTGATGCAAGATATACAGATTTCATTTTGTGGCCTCCTAAAGTAAGTATATTTTCAGTATACGTGACCAAAATCAGTAAAAGCAAGTTATTACTGTTAAAACGATACGCGTCTCCATTCCTACAACATGTTGTGGTTAATTTTAAAAAAACACAAGATAAGCTTTATTTTTGATCGATTTCCGAGTATGATTGTAGAGGTACTTAAATAATTTAACACTAACCAGACATTATTAGGAAAGGATGCTTCAATCATTTTGATCACACTATCAGGAATCATCGGCTCTGGGAAGTCGAGTTTAACCGAAATTTTGGCGCAAGAATTAGGCACCAAAGCATATTATGAACCGGTCAAAGACAATCCCGTCTTACCTATCTTCTACAAAGGTAACGAGATCGCCGCTAAAAAGCGCGCTGCGGGCGATAAAGATGCCACTAACCCGTATGCCTACCTCTTACAAACATTCTTCTTAAACCGCCGTTTTGCGATGATCAAGGCTGCTATGCAAGAAGACAACAATATCTTGGACCGCTCGATCTACGAAGATGAGATCTTCATGAAGATGAACACCGAAATGGGCAACGCAACCGAAGTCGAATACGATATCTACAAGAGCTTACTTTCAAACATGATGGAAGAACTTCCATTTGCTTCCCATAAGAAGTCACCCGATTTGATGATCACGATCAAAGTGTCCTATGATACGATGTTAAAACGGATCGAAAAACGCGGCCGTGATTACGAATTAGTCGAACGTGATCCTTCCTTAGTCGAATACTACCAACGTCTTTTACGTCATTACGCTGTTTGGATGGAAGAATACGATTCTTCGCCCCTTTTGATCATCGATGGCGACAAATACGATTTTGTTGGCAGTGTGGCTGATCGGATCGTCGTCTTAGAACAAGTTGAAGAAAAGCTTTACGAACTAAACAAGATCAGTAAAGAACAACTTGATGAACTAAAGAAACAACATCTTGAATTATTAAATGAAGTTGGGTAATAATAGAGCTGAGAGCACTTTCTTAGCTCTATTTTTTTATGGAAAAAGGTTTTGTTATATGGAAAAAACTGAACGTAAAGATCTCAGAAAAACACTTTGGGTCGGTCTTACCTGCCTAATAGCATTTAACATTGCTATTTTAGAAGCGCTTGTCATCTTAAATCCAGAAAATCCCGATGAAACTGGCATCCCGTACTTTTTTGCCGTTGCTGCTGAATTGTTCATTATTTTTGCCGCTACAAATAAAAGGACCCAACGCCACCTGTTTGATGTTTATCGCAAACCAACTGCGCAAGAATTTTTTCAATGGGTCTGCTTTTTAGGGCTGACACAGATCATTTTCAGCTACAACAGTGCCTTGATCGAGATGCTCTTAAACTTCTTTCATCTGAGTGCTCAAAGCCAAGAAGAAAGTGCCACTGGAGCTACTGAAACGCTCTCGATGTTTATCTATGGGTCATTTCTAGCCCCGTTTGGAGAAGAGATCTTATTTCGTGGTTTTCTCCTGCAAAACTTCAAACGCTATGGCACCCGTTTTGCAATTATTTTTTCAGCCTTTTTATTTGGCATCTACCATGGCAATATCGTCCAGACACCTTTCGCCTTCATTTTAGGCATCCTTTTAGAGTATGTCGCTGTTGTATACGGTTTGAAATATGCGATCTACGTCCACATCTTCAATAATATGATCTTAGCTGACGTGATGGACCGCTTTTTGGGACTTTTCCCGGAAAATATAGCTACAGTCATAAACATCATCATTATGGGCGGACTGGCGCTATTAGGGCTCTATTACCTCTGGCGTAAGTTTAAAATGCGCCAACACAAACTACTCGCCCCAGTCGATCTCACCGTCATAAAAGCCGCTATTTTCAACTTACCCTTCTGCCTTTTGCTCGCTATCTGTCTGTGGGAAATGATCAGTGGATTGACCCCACTCAAGTAAGGGATATCGCTTGCAGATTTTTAAGCCAAGGGAGTATCATTAAATAAAGAGATAAAGGTAAGGTGATGCATGATGGCACTTAATTATAAACGTGTATTAGTAGCGATCGATGGTTCTAAGGGTTCTGATATAGCGTTAGAAACTGCGATCGATGTAACTAAAAGAAATGAGGCTCATTTAGATATTTTACGTGTCTTGGACCTCAATTCACTCGAATACGGTGGCGCCGGGATCGCTTTAGATGGGGAACAGATCTATCGGATCGAACAAGAAAACGAAGCATATTTGCTCAAATTACGTGAAGAACTCATTGAAAAGCATGGTTTTAAGACTGATCAGATCAATGTCCACATTCGTTTTGGTAATCCCAAGATCGTGATCACCGAAGATTTCCAACCCGAATACAACATTGACATGATCATCGTTGGTTCGACCGGTAAGAGTTTCTTACACCGCATCGTAACTGGTTCTGTTGCTTCGCATGTGACTCGAACAGCTAAATGTGATGTGTTAGTGGCTCGCTCCACTGAGGAAAATTTGAAATAATGATCTAAGGCCTTGAAACGACTCAAGGTCTTATTTTTTGCACACAAAAGAGGCAGGCATATTTCAATTACTTGAAATAGCCTGCCTCTTTTAGGCTGAGTAAGTCTCAGCTAACGGATCAACGCTTATTCTTCTTCACGTTTCTTCTTGCTCTTCAAAGCACCTAAACCTGCAAGTCCTGCCAAGCCAGCTAAAGCTGCTCCAAGGGCTTTAGCCTTTTGATCGTCTGAATCACCCGTTTGTGGTAACTCAGTCTTAGCTGCACTTGGTGGTGTTTGCTTGTTAGTTGTTGAGGTCGTAGCTGGTGCCTCCGGTTTTTGACTTGGAGTACCTGGCGTTTGTCCACCAGCAGTTGCTTTGGCTTTGACAGTGATCGTTGTTTCAACGATGTCAACAGAGCCATCTGGATACGTTACTTTGACTAACGCTTTGAACGTACCAACTTTAGAAGTATCTGGCGTTTCGACCCATTCGACTTTAGTACCAGCTGGGAGATCGCCTAAGTTTGCGATCGCATCTTTAGCATCTGGCACTTGCCCTTGAACGACCTCGATCTGTTTAGTGATTGGTTCGTTCTTATCGGCATCAGTCTTGTTATCTGTGACCGTGATCTTCACTGTGATCTCATCAGTTGAGCCATCTGGGTAGGTCACGATGATCGTACCTTCCTTATCACCTGGTGTCGTTGTATCAACTGGGGTCTTCCATTCGAATTTTGTACCTGGTGGAAGTTCTGGTACATTACCGATACCATCTTCGGCTGCTGGAGTGCCTCCTACTGGTGTTGTGATATCTTTACCAGTTGGTTCGTACTTGTCCGCATCCGTTGGATTTTCTGTTACTGTGACTTTCACGGTCACTTCTTCACTAGAACCATCTGGATACGTTACTACGATCGTGCCTTCCTTATCGCCCGGCGTTGTTGTATCGACTGGGGTCTTCCATTCAAACTTCGTGCCTGGTGGAAGTTCTGGTACATTACCGATACCATCTTCGGCTGCTGGAGTGCCTCCTACTGGTGTTGTGATATCTTTACCAGTTGGTTCGTACTTGTCCGCATCCGTTGGATTTTCTGTTACTGTGACTTTCACGGTCACTTCTTCACTAGAACCATCTGGATACGTTACTACGATCGTGCCTTCCTTATCACCTGGTGTCGTTGTATCGACTGGAGTCTTCCATTCGAATTTTGTACCTGGTGGAAGTTCTGGTACATTACCGATACCGTCTTCGGCTGCTGGGGTACTACCTACTGGCGTTGTGATGTCTTTACCAGTTAGGTCATACTTATCAGCATCCGTTGCTGCAACTTTGTATTGAGCTACGAAAGTTCCACCTGTAGTAAAGGTATCTGGCAAGACTGGATCCCAACCATCTTGAACGTAACCTTCTGCTGGTTCGATCGTTGGAACGGTGACTTCACTTGCTGGCGTGCCTTCACGAACATCAAAGATGTAGCTTGCACCATCAGCAAATTTACCGTTTGCACCAGCATCAAAGGTCACTCTGACATAATCCGCTGGCGTTGGAGCATCCGGATCATTTGTCCGATCGATGATCTTGTCTAGCACAGTTACCTTAACTGTACCGTTATCGGTCGAACCATCTGGATAGGTCACTGTTACAGGGATATCAAAGACACCTGGCGTATTGCCATCTGGTAGCTTGCTTGGATCATCTACCGTTACTTTTGGTTGTTCGCCATCCGTTGGGAAATCAGGAACGATAACCGCCCCGATCACATCAGCTTCAGTCGTTGCTTCACCCGCTGGTTTTTCGATCGAATTGTAGATTGGGTCATACTTGTCAGCATCACTTGCTGCCGTCCGGTATTGAGCCACAAAAGTCCCACCTGTGGTAAAGGTTTCTGGTAAGACTGGATTCCAAGCCTCAGCACCGTCTTTTTGAACGAACCCTTCGTTAGCAATGACTGTTGGGATCTGAACTTCACCGATGCTTGTGCCTTCTTTGACATCAAAGATGTAGCTTGCGCCGTCAGCAAATTTACCATCAGTGCCTGCATCAAAGGTTACTCTGACATAACCTTCTGGGGTCGGCGCATTTGGATCATTTGTCCGATCGATGACCTTATCCATTACGATAACTTTGACCGTTGTGGTTGAGGTCGTGCCATCTGGGAAGGTCACCGTTACAGGGATATCAAATTCACCAGCTTCGGTACCATTTGGCAATTTAGATGGATCGTCCACGGTGATCGTTGGCTGTGGCGTTTGATCTGTTGGGTAACCTGTGATCACGGCACCGATCACTTCATCAGCTGTCGTTGGATCACCAAAGGCCTTGTTGATGGTACCACCTTCAACAACATATTGAACATTGTCTTTGATCTTGTATTGGGCCACATAATTAGCTGCATCTGTAACAGTCTCGGCTAATTCTGGACTCCAGCCAGTATGCAAGTAATCAGCTTCTGGCGTTACAGTCGGCACTGGCACTTCTGTCATTGCCGTTCCAACTTTAACATCAAACATCTTCTTAGCATCAGCGACAAAAGTCCCGTTTGCACCTTGATCAAAGGTCACACGAACATAGCCTTCTGGGGTCGGTTGGGTCGGATCAGTGATCGGGATCACGTTACCTACTACGACTTTGACGCTTGTCTTGTTGGTTGTGCCATCTGGATACGTTACCGTTACTGGAACATCATAGACACCAGCTGTATTGCCATCTGGGAGGCTAGCCAGATCGTCTACTGTGATCGTTGCTCCGGCTGGAGTTGCGATCGGCTCAGTCTTACCGGCTTCAGTGAAGGTCACTTTACCGATCACTTCATCAGCCGTGGTTGGACTGCCAAGTTCCTTATCCAATTGTCCACCAGTTGCTTCAAAGGTCGTAGCTGCATCATTTGCTACATTAACAGTGACATAAACAAAGTCCTTAGAACCATCTGGATAGGTCACTTGAACTGGTGTGACATAGGTACCTTTACCTGTCAAAGTAGTACCTTTAACCGTAACTGCACCGGTAGCTTCATCGATCGTAACATCTGCCGGATCGAGCACCTTGGCATTGGCTGGCACAGTAGCTTTAATGTCAGCTGGGATATCCGCATCAGCTGCTGGTGTAAATTTCGTACCCGTTGGCGCTGTTGTAGCTTGACCTGTCGCATCAGTAAACGTTGGTGTCACTGGTGCCGTATCTTGACCGATCGTACCAGCTACTTCTTTATATGCTGGAACATAAGAATCGGCCACAGGTACGCTTGCGATAAAGGAATCTAAGGCTAAAGCATTGTCTAAGCTCTTAGTATTTTCACCTTGTTCAAAAATCGCGACTGTAAAGTTGGTATCGCCTTTGATATCATCAGGTACCGTAAAGATATCTGGCTTGTAGGTCCCATCTGTACTAGAAGTGATCGTTTGAGCTGAACCATAAGCAACACTATCTTTGAACCATTGGACTTGATATTCACGAGATGGGGATAAACCACCTACGACTGACTCAACTTTGTCACCTGCAAATCCATGATTATCTCCGGTATTATAATCTAAAATGTCGATCATTGGTTGTGGAGTCAATAAAGCAAAGTTGACCGAACCGTAGTTTTGCGTCGTCCCCACTGAGGTCAAGTAACTACTTGCATCTTGGAACATGTTATTCGTAAAGGCATCATTCCAAATGTTGTAGTTATCGATCAATGGCATAACATACATATACTTCGCATTGATGTGACGCAATGGCCCGAGAGCAGTTCCGTTCCACAACGTAATATTGCTATTATTGACATCGGCATCAGAAACCAAGGTATGCCACTTATCTTCACCAACTGCAAGACCTTTTGTCGTTGCACTAGCACCATACAGACCTCTAAATGGAATATAGTATCTACCATTAGCGTCCGCAGTTCCGACAACAGATTCGGCAATATGCGAACCTACCCCGTGTTCTTCTTGATATTTAGCAATGATCTCAGCTTGTGCAGCTTTCATATCATCAAGTGAATATCCTTTGTGGGAGGTAGCCCAATTATCGATCAAAATGGTCACTTCATCATTCAAGTACGAGGCAACAACTTTAGTCCCAGTTGCTTTGACGTCATTACTGTCATTGATCCATTGGTTAGCTAAAGTACCAGCTGCATCACCATTTTCATACCAGACCCAACCGGTAACTGCCCCAGATAAACCACGATCTGGCCAACTACCATCAGCATTTGGTGGAGTTTCCCACTGATCTTCTGGTTTAACGAGCCAATCTTCTAAGCCCATCTTTTCTTGGAAGATGACCATTGAGTTAACGATCCGGTTGATCCCAGCGGTGAAGTCCCAGGATTCATTCTTACGGTTAGTCTGGGTATGGAACCCATAGATCTTATCCCCAGCTTGGATGATACTGTATTTTTTAGGATCTGGATTTTGGACCCATGTTCTGATCGAAAATTTTGCATCACCTGCAAGTACGAACTTAGCTTTTTCTAGCCCATTTGGATCAGAAAGATCGATCGCAAAGGTCCCATCAGCATTAGTCGTGGTGTAATAGATCTTAGATATATAACCATTACCATTTACCCACTGCAAATAAACCTTAACGCCCGCCATTGGGGTCGAATCTTTCCCCATACCATCCAAACCATCACGGCTCGTATCCAGCCAAGCTTTACCAGAATAGGTTTGTTTAGCAGTTGGGTCACCAGGGCTATAGATCGCATTTTTTTCTAACTCTTCTTGAAGTGTATCAGAAACACTTGGACCATCAGCTTGTGCGCTTGGTTGTGCCTCTTCACCAGTCGTGGTTGCTGCACGGAATATTGGTGCTTCCTCAGCTGCTGGTTGTGCCTCAGTTTCTGGTTGCACTTCAGGTTGTGGCGTCTCAGCTGTGGTCGTTTCACTTGATTGTGTTTCTGTTTCAGCCGGCGCTTCTGTTGTTTGGGTCGTATCGGTCACTTCTGGTGTTTCAGGTACAATTGTGCTATCATTAGTCATAGTAGTGTCTTCTGAAGTTGGCGCTTCAGTCGTCTCATTACTATCTGTCATTGGAGTTTCAGCTTGAGGTGTTTCATTGGTAGTGGCATCCTCAACTGGAGCTCCATTTTCATTATTTGCCTCTTCGGTAGCTGCTAAGGTATCACCTGGATCTTCGGCCGCTATTTCGACCATTTCAGTTCCAGGCTCAGTGTTTGTCTGATCGGCCAAAACGCTATTAGTTCGATGAACTGCAAATGTCGTCCCGATCAAAACAGAAGCTACCCCAACACTAAACTTTTTGATCGTAAATCGTTGATGTTTTGGTTCCATCTTTTGAGATTGTTGCTTCTTATTGTTTTTTGAGAGCATATCAAAACCTCCATCTCTATTTGACCATTTACATTCCGTAACACAATATTAACTTTTTATATAAAAAACTCAAATGATATTACTCGTATATTTAAAATCTTAAACTTTAATACTCTTTAAAATCAAGGTTTTATCACAAAAGCCAAATAATAACATTACGTTTTTTATAATTTTAAAATTAGATAACAATAAAAAAATATTGAATAATAAGTTCTTTCACACTTTAAAAAGTTAAATTTACTAATATTAACAATAAATAAAGTAATTTGCCCCTAATAAAACAATATGTTATAATCTCGTCGTTAGTGTTATTTACAGTAGCTGCTTTAGCTACGACTTCGATTGGTTGTGCTTGGGTTTGCGCATTTTCCACAGAAGTTCTTGAACACTATCCTCTACGGCAGTCAGATCGACGAGTATTTGCGGTACTCAGTCTATTCTTGACTGCTTTTTTTGTACACAAAAAGGCCTCCACCCAATTTTGATTTGGGTGGAGGCCTCAAACTATTCATTTAGATAAATAATTACCTAATTAGTTTTTGCGTTTCTTCTTGTCAGCTACGGCACCTAGACCAAAGAGTCCGGCTAAAGCTGTCATGAGTACACCGGCAACTGAAGCAGCTTGGGTATCTGCATCACCTGTTTGTGGTAACTCTTGTTGTTGCTTGTTTTCAGCTGGTTTAGAAACATTCGTTGGTTTTGGTTGAGCTACGGTTTCTTCCTTAGCTCCGGCAACATCTTGTTTATCGCCGTTTGAAGCCTTAGCTTTAACTACAACTTCAACTTCAACGATATCAAATGATCCGTCTGGGTAAGTTACCTTGACTAAACCATTGACTGTCCCTGGGTTCGCAGTATTTGGTGCTACGATCCATTCGACCGTTGTGCCTTCTGGAAGTTCATCTAAGTTAGTGATCGTATCTTTAGCATCTGGCACTTGACCTTCAACGACCTCAATTGGTTTAGTTGTTGGTTCGTACTTGTCTGCATCTTTGCGATCATCAACTACATTGACAACGACCTTGATCTCTTCACGTGAGCCATCTGGGTAGATCACTACGATCGTACCTTCTTTTTCACCTGGTGTTGTTGTATCGATCGGTTCTTTCCATGTGAAGTCTGTGCCTTTTGGTAGATCATCTACATTTGCGATACCGTCCTTAGCTTCTGGCGTCTTGCCCAACTCTACATCGACTGGCTTGCCTTGTGGTTCATTCTTTTCTGCGTCTGCGCAACCATCTGTTACCACGATCTTAACTGGTACTTCATCCTTAGATCCATCTGGGTAGGTCACTACTACCGTCGCATCTTTTGTACCTTCTGTCGTTGTATCGACTGGATTTTTGAATGCCGTTGTTGTCCCTGCTGGTAGATCACCCAAATTGCCGATCGAATCATTTGGATTTGGTGTTTCGTTTAATTCAACCTTTTGTTCTTTAGCTTCTGGGGTGTACTTATCAGCATCAGTTGGATTTTCCGTTACAGTAACTTTAACTGTCACTTCTTCACTTGAACCATCTGGATACGTTACGACAACTGTACCTTTTTTTTCGCCAGCTGTTGTTGTATCTACTGGAGTCTTCCATTCGTACTTCGTACCTTCTGGTAATTTATCCACATTAGCGATACCAGACTTAGTTTCTGGCTTGCCACCTACTGGTGTTGTGATGTCTTGACCTTCTGGTGTGTTCTTATCTGCGTCAGATTCTTTTACAGTTACTTTCACTGTAACTTCATCTGTTGATCCATCTGGATATGTTACCGTTACTGGTACTTCGTAATCACCTGGTGTCTTACCATCTGGCAACTTGCTTGGATCAGCTACCGTTACTTTTGGTTGTTCTCCATCTGTTGGGTAGCCTGGTACTGTTACCTTAGAAGTTACATCATCGGCTGTCGTTGGTTCACCATATGGTTTTTCAACTGGGTCTACTTGTGGTTCGTACTTATCTGCGTCAGTAGCAGCTTTTTCGTATTGTGCTACATATGTGCCAGCTGCTGTGAATGTATCTGTTGGCAAGGCTGGGCTCCAGGCATCTGCACCTGATTTTTGTACGAAACCTTCATTTGCTGTAACTGCTGGTACTGTTACTTCACTTACTGGTGTGCCTTCACGTACATCAAAGACGGTCTTAGCACCTTCTCCAAACTTACCATTTTCACCTGCTTCAAAGGTTACACGCACATAACCTTCTGGCGTTGGTTGGCTTGGGTCATCTGTACGATCGATAACTTTACCTAAAACTGTTACCTTAACTACACCTTCATCTGTAGTTCCGTCTGGATATGTTACCGTCGCTGGTACTTCATAATCACCTGGTTCATCGCCATTTGGTAATGTTGTTCCTTCTTTTGGTTTGATCGTTGTTCCTTCTGGAGCTTTTGTATCATTACCATCTTTATCCTTGAAGGTAACTGCGCCTGCAATGTCATCTTCTGTTGTTGCTTCACCAGCTGGTTTGGTGATCGTACCAAATTCTGCTGCATAAGCTACAGTATCTTTTTCTTTGTATTGAGCGGTAAATGTTCCAGCAGCTGTGATCGTTTCTGGAACTTCTGGGCTCCATGCTGTAAAGATATAGTCTTCTGCTGGAGTCACTTCTGGAGCAACTTTTGCTAATTCTGAGCCAGCCGTGCCTTCCTTAACGTCAAAGACTGTCTTAGCATCGGCAGCAAATTCACCGTGATCGCCCTTTTCAAAGGTTACGCGTACATAACCTGCTGGTGTTGGCTTGCTTGGATCATCAACTGGGATCACATTACCAACAACAACTGTTACAGTCGTTTCATCTGTTGTGCCATCTGAATATGTTACCGTTACTGGCACTTCGTAAACGCCTGGTGTATTACCATCTGGCAGAGTTCTACCTTCTTTAGGCACAACCGTTGTACCTTCTGGCGCTGTTGCATCGTTACCTTCACTGTCTTTGAAAGTTACCGCATTCTTGATGTCATCTTCTGTTGTAGGTTGACCAAGTTCTTTATCGATCTGACTACCATTTGCCTCAAAGAGTTCAGTTGCTGATTTAGCTACATTGACCGTTACATAAGTGTAGTCTTTTGAGCCATCTGGGTAAGTCACTTGAACTGGTGTGACATATGTGCCTTTACCTGTCAAAGCAGAACGCTTAACTGTAACTGCACCTGTCTTTTCATCAACTGTTACATCAGCTGGATCGAGCACTTTAGCATCGGCTGGTACAGTAGCTTTGATATCAGCTGGAATATCAGCATCCTTAGCTGTTGCAAAAGTTGTGCCTTCTGGCGCCGTTGTATCTTTACCTGCTGCATCAGTAAATGTTGGTGTTACAGGTTCAGTGTCTTTACCGATCGTACCTTCAACTTCTTTGTAAGCTGGTTCATATGAGTCAGCTACTGGCACGTTAGCGATAAAGGAATCTAAAGCTTGTGCATTATCTAAACTCTTGGTATTTTCACCTTGCTCAAAAATCGCAACAGTAAAGTTTGTTTGACCTGTGATATCATCTGGTACATTAAAGTCAGCCACTGTAGCTTCACCATTTACGGTTGATGTGATCGTTGTAGGATCGCCAATAGCCTTACCATCACGGAACCATTGGATCTGATATTCACGATTAGGCAGTAACCCACCAACTACTGTCGTTGCTACATCACCCTTGAATGCGATCTTATCTGTTGTATCGTAGTTAGTTACATCGATCATTGGTTGTGGTGCCAACAAAGCAAAGTTGACCGAATTAATGTTGTAAGAAGACGTAACATTTGTTAAGAAATTAGCTGGATCTTGGAACATATTTGTTGCAAAGGCATTCGTCCAAACGTTGTAATTATCGATCAATGGTGCAATATACATATAATCCTGATTGATATGACGTACGATTTGGCCTGCAGTACCGTTCCATTGCATCAAATTATTGTTCCGAACATCTTCATCACTAACTAAAGTATGCCATTGATCTTCTGAGATTTTACCCCCCTTGTCTGTTGCAGTCTTACCGTACAATCCTCTAAATGGCATGTAGTAGTAACCATTAGAATCCACAGTCGCAACTACTGTTTCAGCAATATGTGAACCTTTACCATGTTCTGCTTCATAAGCAGTAATGATTTCAGCTTGGGCAGCCTTCATATCTTCAACTGAATAACCCTTATGTTCCTTTTTACAGTTATCCAACAAGATCGTTACATCACCATTCAAATAGGATCCAACTACTCTAGTCCCCGTAGCTTTGACATCATTACTGTCATTGATCCATTGGTTAGCCAATGTTCCAGCCGCATCACCGTTATCGAACCACACATAACCACTAGCTTTACCAAAAGCACCACGATCTGGCCAGATACCATCTACATTAGGCGATTTTTCCCATTCAGCTTCTGGTTTGACCAACCAATCTTCTAATAACATCTTTTCTTGTAAGATAACTTGCGAGTTAACGATCTTATTAACACCCACTGTAAAGTCCCAAGATTCGTTCTTACGGTTCAAGCGTGTATGGAACCCATAGACTTGATCGCCTTGTTTAATGACACTATATTTATCTGGGTCTGGATTCTTGATCCATGTTCTGACCGCAAAACCTCCATCACCGGCAATCACAAATTTGTGCTCAGTACCATCACTGCTCACTTCTGGTTTAGATAGATCAATTGCAAAAGTCCCATCAGCATTAGTCGTCGTATAGTAAACTTTAGATACGTATCCCTTACCGTTTACCCATTGCAAATAAACATTTACTCCAGCGATCGGTTTGTCATTGTTTGCGTTAACGCCATCAATAACTGAACCTTTTTCCTTGACCCATGCCTTACCAGAATAAGTTTGTTTAGCGGTTGGATCCCCAGGACTATAGATCGCATTTTTTTCCAACTCATTTTGGAGTTGATCTGATACATCTTGATCAGCTGGATTCGTAGCTGTCTCATCAGCAGCCGGTGTTGCATCAGCTGTTGTTGTAGCTACACGTCTGAAGCCAGAAGTTACGGGAGCTTCTTCTGTAGCTGTGTTAGTCTCATTTACAGGAGTTGCTTCTTCCTTGGCTACTTCTTCTGCTTGTGTGTTTTGATCATTTGTTGCTTGTACTTGGGGTTTGCGCACTTTGATCAGTTGCTTCTTCTACGGTAGGAGTTGCTTCTGAAACATCAGTATTTGCGGTACCTGCTTCAGTATCTGCTGTACCAGTTGCAGTTAAAGCTACCTCTTTGTCATCAGTTTGGTCAGCAGCTTTGTCTTCCACCACTTCAGCTGTTGCTTCTTGAGTAGCTGTTTCATCAGCTGAAACACTACCTGCGCCTGAATAAAGCGCAAATGTCGTCCCAACTAAGACTGAAGCCACACCAACTGTGAATTTTTTGATCGCAAAGCGTTGTTGCTTTGGCTCCATCTTTTGGGCTTGTAATTTTTTATTGTTTTTTGAAAGCATTCCACCAAAACCTCCATTTTGTTTGAACTTTCCTTAAATAAACAAGATAAATTAATTATCTTATCACTATAATATTAATTTTTACTTAATAATAAAACAACTATTAATTTTTGTTTAAGTCTCGTTTTATACCAATTTCGAGCTTTTATACAGTAAGTTTTCGCAACATAAATTTATTTAAATTTAATAAAATTAAACAACAAAAAGCTACACGTAATTTATATATAATATAATTTTGTAACTTTTCAGTTTAAGCACTATATGTAATAGGTGTATACTTCTATATAATATAATTCAACCAGCTAAACGAAGGGGGCTAGATCATGTTCAAATTTTTTTCATTTTTCAGTCAAAAACAGCAGATCCGAAATAGTTTTTTCGCACTTCTTTATGGATTTCTTTCGGCGATCGCAATCAATCTGTTTCTCAATAACGCTCAATCCTATTCCGTCGGAGTGACCGGGATCGCGCAGTTACTCCAAGCTGTTCTGGCAACGTTTGGGATCGACCTTTCAATGAGTATCTTGCTGATCTTCTTTAATGTGCCCCTCTTTCTCTTTGCTTGGCGTGCATTTGGGATCAAATATATCGTGTACTCACTACTGGCTGTGGGGTCAAATATCGTCTTTTTACGTCTCATCCCGGAAGCCGTGATCGTTAAGGACCAATTGACTAATACTTTGGTTGGCTCAGCGTTGGTCGGTTTGGGGATCGGACTTTGCTTTAATAGCGGCTTTTCGACTGGTGGAACGGATATTATCGTCAATTACATCCAACTGCACTACCATAAGAAAGTCGGTTTCCTAAACAATCTCTTAAATAGTGGAACATTGATCATTACCGCTCTCTTCTTTGACTTAGGGCGAACTGTTTACAGCCTCTTAGGTATGTTGATCACCAGCTATTTGATGGATTCCGTTTTCGTCTTGCAAAAAGATGTCAACATTTTGGTCTTCACCAAAAATTCCGCCCCGATCGCAGATGCACTAAAGAAATTCGTTCACGGTGCAACTTTAGTTAAGGGAACTGGGATCTACACGGGCGAAAATACTGACATCATCATCATTGTTGCCCAAAAAGGCCAGCTCAACTATTTAAAACAGCTCGTTCAAGCGATCGATCCTAACGCATTTCTCAGCACACAAGCAACCGATGCTGAACTGGGAAATTATCGGCGTGTTTTTGAAAACTGAAAACATAAAAAAAGTAGTATGGCACTTTTATCCATACTACTTTTT
>Cinder_p1__coassemble_675_pt1 | contig 158342 bp, 147 predicted proteins | sample Cinder_p1__metabat2_low_PE_037 | metagenome-assembled genome bin Cinder_p1 | reverse complement strand
ACAATGTAGAAGAATGTACTTAAACTTCTATATTGTTCTACATTTTATATAGCAGCCTGATCGTTTTGCCGTCAGTCGTGGTAAAAGTCAAAGTTGAACCAACAATGAGGTCAAGATAGTCTGTTGTTTTGACACTTGCAAGCATTTTTCGAGGTAAGATATAAGTCCGTTTATTGATGAGGCCACTGGTAAAGATAAAGTAGTCTGGGGTATGAGCCATCCGTGTTGTTAGTGGTTCAAATAATAAACGCGACAACAAAAGCATCCCGGTAATGATCACACCTAAAGCACTGAGCCAACTTATGAAAAATTGCAGGATAAAGTATAAGCTTGCTCCTAGAGTGCCGATTTTTAGCAAATATCCTAGCCGATAGCGCAACTTAGGCTGATAGCTTGGAAGCTCAAAAAGTTCGCGCGGGATCTGAGGGAAATAACGGGCTAAAGTCGGTAAGAGCTCATGTGTTGGGAGTAGGGGAAATAAGAAATTTTTGGAGCGGTTTTCGTCTTGGTCAGCATCACTGTTAGCCAAGATCGCAGTAACGCAGGTCAGTTTAAAGAGTCGGCGGTTAAGCTCGCTGGTCAACTCTAGCCCAACGATCGCCTTTTTAGGAATCGTATTTTGGTCAGCGGTAAAGAAATGATTTTTAACGATAAAATTATGCTCAGTTTCCCACAGTGAAAACTTGGCAAAGCTTATATAATGGTGAGTGAGATTGAACAAAAGTGCCCCACTGACTAAGATCACCCCAAACCATAACGCTGTGATATCGAAGAAATGTTGTAGCCGTGGGAACTGTTCTTCTAATTGGAGGACTAAGGCCAAATAAGCTAAGTATCATGTGGAAATAAAGCCTGTTTTTACAATTGTTAGGAAATCAGCTTGTGATTTTTCAATGAGTCTCGTCTTGTTTTCTGCAACTGTTTTTGCTGCTGGCTGGAATGCGACTAAAAAGTCCTGTAATTGCGCTAACTGCTCAGGGGTCAAAGCAAAAAACTCGATTGCTTCTTCTGTGGTACTGTTGTTTAGATAGATCTGAATACCTTGCGTGCGGAAGAGTTTTTGATAGATAGTTTGTTCAACGCGGAAGTTTGACAGCGTGTGGCTGAGTTCAGCTTGTTTGAGGTCGAGCGTTGTTTTGGCAATGATTCCGGTCGTGAGCGTCAAAGTATCAGCCTCAATGCGGTAGGTGGTAGTGAAATAGCGTAAAAAGATCGCAATGAGCGAGCTAGTATAACCCAGGAAAAGTAAAAGTGTCCAAAAATTGGGAAGAATGAAGATAAGAACCAATAATGGCAGGTAGATCAGACCATTGCGGACAAAAAATTCAGTATATTTGACGGCAAAATATTTTGCCGATTGGCGTCTAGCCTTCATCACGGCCACCTACTTTCACAGGTAGTTGGAAGTCTTCGATGATCCCAGCAAAACTAGATGCCTGTGCGATCGTTTGAAAAATTAGTCTTTTCAATTTGAAAAGCTGTAAGTAGGCATTTGTGCTTTCTGAAACGATATATATTTTTTTCAAGCGGGATCGTTGTTTTTGAATAAAAGAAACGCCCCTTGGTAACGATGACTGCTGTAGAACTGAAATGGAGTCGAGCATATTTCCAATAAAAGAAGCTACGTAGACAATCTAAACTAAAACAAATGCTCCCAAAGAATAAAGTATATTGAAAATAATCACTATAATTAAAGTATTGGAGTAAAAAATATCCCAGTAAAAGTAGCAATGCGTAAGTGATAAAGGCTAATGAGAAGCGGTAATACAGGTATTGTTTGGCAACAGTAAAGGTTTGCATCTAGATCCCCCCTGATAGTCTTTTCTTTTATTATACAGTTTACCGGTAGGCGGTTTCAATCGGACAAAATGAAAAGCGCATCTTCCAAAGAGAAGATGCGCGGGTAATTCTCAAATTAATAGACTTGACCGACTTTAGATCTTGTCAAAGTCGAATTCAACACTTTCAGTGTTTCTTCGGATAATCGAATATAGACGTTTAAAGATAGGGTCTGAAATAAGGTAACTAATATCTTCAGACTGCGAATCTTCAAGCTGAACTGGCACATTTTTGATCTTATGACCAGAGATTTGAATATCCTTTTTTACGATAGTCATGTCTTTAGCTAAGTTCTCAGTGTCAAACGCACGAACACGTCTAAATTTAACCATTGTATTCTTCCCCCTTGCAAAAATTACTTTAAATTTTACCATAGTAATTTGCAAATGCAAGAAAAATTTTAGAATTTGTGAAAATATAAAGTTAAGGTTTTCTTAATATATAGACTTTTTCTAGGTATACCAGCAATGTAAGCAGGCTAGTATATGAAACTTGTACTCTAGTCACTGGTTAAGCTTGAGGGGATGTGTTATGGTTAAAAATCATCAATGGCAGTCGCGCTTAATCGTTGCCGATCGCTACGCTGACTTGAGCCGATAAATTACGCCAGTAGAGCAGATCATTATCTGTGAGATCTTGTGAAAAGGTCTCGAATCCTTTTCGCGGATAAACTTTGGCGATCTCTTCTCCCAGACTTCCCGTAATCGTTAAGATCATATCGGGCTTTTCCCACGCGGTCCCCCAATATGGACCCTCAAGTGCTGTGTCGAGCATATCTTGGACACCGTCTTGCGTCATGTCGTTGATGACACTTTCTCTGGTAGCTGTGTTATAGCCATTTGCTTTTAGCCAAGCTAACTTTTCGAGTGCTTGGGGTAGATCATTTGGTATTAGATGTAACATTGATATTTTCCTCCTCGTTCTAGCTAGCTATATTATAACAAGTTGGCTTCTGATTAACAGGGGGAATAGAAATACCAGGATAATTTGGGAAAGGAAAAGCTATACTTTTATTCGAGATAGTTGCCAAAAAAATGAAAATCAATAGAACATTTATCCCGTTTGAGGTAAAGTTGCTCAATATCATTTGGTGTTTTGATCGAACGACTAACCAAGTGAAGGTGGTCTTAAAAGATGAGGGTGACTGGACTTTACCTGAAACTTGTCTTATCCAGGATGAGGATGCCCTTGATGCAACGATCAGACTGACACGTGAGTTGACGGGACAGACTGTTTCACCTAAAAATATTGAACAATTAGAAACATTGACTAATCCTAAACGGGCAGTTGATGGAAAACGCTTAGTGACAATGGCTTATATGACTTATTTACCGGAGTTTCCGGATATGATGAATTCGACCTTGGAACTATTTACCTTAGAGAACTTGAATAATCACTACTATTTCACTAAAGGTGAGAAACAATTAGCGGTGGCAACAGTTGATACAGAAACTGAGTATTACCAAAAACGCTTGCGAAAAAACAAATTCTACCAAGTCAACGATTATGTTTTGAAAAAGGCTTGTCTGCGGATCCGACGCTCGTTAGACACTCAGCCAGATGTCTTGCGGATCTTGGGCGAAGTTTTTACTTTACGTGAAGCGCGGAGTTTATATGCACCGTTTTTAGGGGTCAGTTTTCATGAGATCGATAATTCGAACTTTAAAAAGACCCACCAGCGACTTTTCCGCGAGATCGGAAAGACAAATAAGCGTGGGCCGGGACGTCCAGCTAGTCTGTATCACTTGCGCTTTTAAATGAACTAAAAAACAAGCTTTCCTGGGAAATTATTTCCCGGGAAAGCTTGTTTTTCATTTAGGCTTGTAAAACTTCAAAAACTGCTTGAACTAAGGCTTGCTTAGTAAAGTAACCTTGTTGAAGTAGTGGTGCAAATTCTTTGACTGCATTTTTGTATTGTAGATATTCTTCTTGAGTGAGGTTCGCTAATTTTTCTAAAGCTTCGGCGATCGAATCAACTGCAAAGCCGAGGTTATTTTTGACGATCAGCTCTTCATTTGAGATGCCACGTGGAACGATGACATGTAGCCCCGCAGCCAGATAAGTTCCTAGTTTATAGGAGATATATTTAGAAGTATATTCTTGGGTATAGCCACCATCATTCCAAACCAAAACAAAACCACCATTTTTAGAAAGCCTGATGCAAAGCTCGGCATCATTGAGCCAGCCTTCGTGGATAAGGTTCAGGTCAGTTGCTTCAGACTTTTCAGAAGCGAATAGATGTAGTGGAATATCGTGATGCCATTCTTGAACAAATGCGAATTTTTGGGGATCACCTGCAAAATTCAAACGTTTGATCTCAGTGGTGTCATAAAGCATATCGGCATCTAAAGGATGATCCCACATCTGTTGGACCACATATTTTTTCTCTGCCAGACCATTTTCTCGTAAGAAATGATACATCTGTTCAGACGGCACGATCAAAAGATCAGCTTTTTGGTAAAAATCGATAAATGTTGGTAGCAAGTAGCGATTTTCGGCAAACATCAGTGGCGTCACATCATGGATAAAAATGATCAAATTCAACTGAGAATAAAGTTTGGGCTATCTGAGCAACACTATTTTTCGCCATCACGTGAATGTTGGTCATGTGAACTTTCATTGTGCACATCTCATATGTTTTTATCCCTAACTATATGGCATGTTTCATGCTTCTGTTGAATTATGTGGTTGATATTCAGCTGTTACTTTAGCCAATAGTTCACCAAATACCTGTGCTTCGTGTGGTGTCAAACTTGCGAGAGCACGTTGGTTGATCTGACGATGGATCAGTTTGATCTTAGGTAAGATAGCCTCGCTTTTCGGTGTCAAATATAGCTCAGATCTCCGATGATCAGAAATGGCAAATTTTTTTTGGACCCAACCATCAGCTACTAATTTATTGATTTGGCGTGTCACGATACTTTGATCTTGATAAAGAGAGCGCAGTAATTCTGCTTGGCTTATACCTGGATTTTCATGGATCTTTTCAAGATAAAAGTAATTTTTATCACTTAACCCCAAATGCTCATACTGATTATTTATCTCAGTACGTAACTTACGATTAAAAATTGCAACTAGCTTACTTATTTTTGGGGAATCCATAGAAACTCAATCCTTTCGAGAATTTTGGTGTAAGTAAAGACTAAAGCAGATCAGCATCAATAAGACCAAGCTGACTGTGATCCACATGGAAAGACGCATCCCAGCTGTAAATGTCGCTGGGATATTGGATAAGACGATCAAGATGGTGATCGAGGAAGCGCCGAATGCCTGACGTAAACTGTTGTTAAGGGCTGTAGCGTGGCTAACTTCATCCGGACGAACATCGACAAAGGCTTCTGACATTGCGGGTGAAAATACGAGGGCATTTCCGATCATCCGCAGCATATAAGCAACCGTTAAGAGCCAAATAGGTGTAGTCTCGGAGATCATGACAAATGGGATCGCAGCGATCAACATCAAGATCCCCCCGGAAATGATCAAATATTTAGGACCATGTTTGTCGTAAAGACGGCCGACTATAGCAGCACTGAGCGCATTGGCGATCGCACCAGGCAACAAGATCATCCCAGAGACCATACTATTTAGGTGTAAAACGTTTTGCGTGAAGATCGGAAGCATTTGTTCGGTCCCAAGTAAGACCATGAAAGCACAGATCCCCACTAAAGTCATCAATCTAAATGAACGATTTTTGACGAGTTGAACTTTGAGCATCGGTTGTTTGAGACGAAGTTGACGTTTAACAAAGACAAAGAGGATCGCTAGCCCTAAGACTAACATGGTCCAACCTTGTAAAGCCGAGGTTTGAAAGAAAGTCAAACTTGCTAAAGTCAATCCCGAGCCAAGCAAGGAGAGACCAACGGAGATAAAGTCGATCTTGATATCTTTAGGTTCGGAGAAGTTAGGAAAGGCAAAAAACCCGATCAACCAAACCAATAGCATCATTGGTAAAACTAAGATGAAAATATAGCGCCATCCCAAAGTGTTAACGATCAGACCAGAAAGTGTCGGCCCGATAGCTGGACCAAAAGCGATAACTAGCCCAGACATCCCGAGGATCGTACCGCGTTTTTCGAGGGGATAGATCGAGATCATCGTTGTCATTTGAAATGACATCAAGATCCCACTAGCACATGCTTGGACTAAGCGGGCGAGTAGCAAGAGCCAAAAATCAGTTGCAAAACACCCGATCAAAGTCCCTAAGATAAAGATCGCGATCGTAGTCAAAAAGATGTTGCGCTTGTTGAATTTTTCATACAGATTAGATGAGAGCGGTGTGATGACACCGACCATCAAAGTGTACCCCGTTGTGATCCATTGAACTAGAGTCAATGAGACACTCATCTCATGTTCGATGACGGGTAAGGCGGTGATCATCATCGTTTGACTAGCTAGACTGACAAATCCGGAAAATAAAAGCAATATAGTAACGATCAGGCGGATCTTAGGATCGATCGTTTTAGAAATGTTATCCATAAATAAAGTCCTTTCACTAATAAATTGCATGCATCTGCATATAAATACTTAATCTATATTACATGTAATTGCATGTATTAGCAAGCAAAAGAAAATATTTCCCAGGTTAAATAATTTCTTGAACTTTAGGTAAGTTAATTATATAGTTAAGGTGTCGTTTGGTAACGATGGTTTGTCGTAGTCGGAGAAACCGGTTTTCTCCGCAGTAGTCGTGCTACAGAACACAACTCCTAGGAAATAAAAATAAGCCTGCTTTGAGACAAAAAGCGCCTCAAAGCATTCTTATCGTTATTTCTACGGAGCTATCCGTGTTCTTCCGCACTGTTATAGTAGTCGTGTTGTGAAATGCAATGCCTAGTGTATAACAATAATGAAAGCCCGAGATAAAAAAAACCTCAAACTTTCCTTACCGTTATCCATACGGCCTAACCCGCATTTCTCTGCACTGTTATACATAGGGGGCATACATAATGAAAGCTATTTTAACTGTTGTTGGTCAAGATAAGGTCGGGATCGTGGCTGAAGTTAGTCGCTTTTTGGCTGAACAAGATATCAATATCCTCGATATTAGTCAAACTATTTTAGAGGGGCACTTTACGATGATGATGGCGGTCCAAGTGCCGGAACAAAGCGATCTGCAACTTATCTCAGCTAAACTTGCCGAATTGGGTCAGACCTTGAAAGTTGAGATCAATTTGCGCAATGAAGAAGTTTATCGCGCAATGCACCAACTATAGGAGGACAGCTCATGGAATTTGATAAGATTTTAGAAACGATCCACATGATATCTGACCAAAATCTCGATGTCCGCACCGTTACCATGGGTATCTCCTTGATGGATTGCATTGATAGCGACAGTGATGTGGCTTGCCAAAAGATCTACGATAAGATCACGACTAAAGCTAAAGATCTAGTCAAAACGGCTGAACAGATCGAGATGGAATATGGGATCCCAATCGTCAATAAACGCTTGGCAGTGACGCCGATCTCTTTAGTTGCGGGTGCCAGCCAAGATAAGGATTACGTCAAGTACGCTAAAACTTTGGACAGGGCAGCTCAAACATTGGGGATCGATTTTATCGGTGGCTTTTCTGCGCTTGTTCAAAAGGGTATGACTAAAGGTGACCAAACCTTGATCGCATCATTACCCGAAGCTTTGGCCCAAACGAACTTAGTCTGTGCCTCAGTCAATGTCGGTTCCAGCAAGAGTGGGATCAATATGGATGCGGTCAAACAAATGGGTGAAGTTATCACAACGGCTGCTAAATTAGATTATATGACCAACGCTAAATTAGTCGTCTTCTGTAATGCGGTCGAAGATAATCCATTCATGGCCGGTGGTTTCCATGGGGTCAGTGAACCAGATGTAGTGATCAATGTCGGGGTCTCAGGACCTGGTGTCGTTAAAGCAGCTTTAGAGCATGTTAAAGGTCAACCGCTCGATCAAGTGGCAGAAACGATCAAACAGACAGCTTTTAAGGTCACACGGATGGGGCAGTTAGTCGGCAGTGTAGCAGCTAAACGGTTAAATGTACCCTTTGGGATCGTCGACCTTTCCTTAGCGCCGACCCCAGCTGTTGGTGATTCGGTTGCGCAGATCTTAGAAGAGATCGGTCTTGCTCAAGTTGGGACTCATGGGACCACGGCTGCGTTGGCGATGTTAAATGATGCAGTCAAAAAAGGCGGGATCATGGCCTGCAGTCACGTAGGCGGGTTGTCCGGTGCTTTTATCCCAGTCTCTGAAGATGCGGGGATGATCGCTGCTGTTGAAGCGGGAACCCTGTCCTTGGATAAATTAGAAGCGATGACAGCTGTTTGTTCGGTTGGCTTGGATATGATCGCTTTACCAGGTGATATTCCAGCCACAACGGTCAGCGCGATGATCGCCGATGAAGCTGCGATCGGGATGATCAACAATAAAACGACCGCTGTCCGGGTGATCCCTGTTCCAGGCAAAAAAGTCGGAGACCAAGTTGAATTTGGCGGTTTATTGGGACATGCGCCGATCATGCCATACAATCAGACTTCAAGTGCTGCGATGATCACGCGTGGTGGGATGATCCCTGCTCCGATCCACAGTTTTAAGAATTGATGACTGTTTTTGACTGGATATAATTTCAAATAATTGTAAATAAAATGCCGTTTTCAAATAGAAAACGGCATTTTTTAGATGTATATTTAAATTTTTTCATGAAAGATAATATGTTAAATTTTTTTGAAATTTAATGACGTTTTTTGATTTTTTGTGATTGATTTTTGCTGGTTCAGATGATATTATAATTTTGGAGGTGTAATGAAAGTGCTTGCAGAAGAAAGACAACAGCATATTTTGCAGATGTTAAAGGAAAATAATATCGTTAAGCTTCAAGAGATCCGTGAACAAACTAATTGCTCTGAATCATCGGCGCGGCGAGACCTCCAACTTTTGGAAGAAAAAGGCTTGTTAGTCCGGGTGCATGGCGGGGCCAAGATCAAGCATTCGCTTCAACGTGAACTTGATATGAGTGGTAAAGCGTCGAAGAATACGACCCAAAAAGAAACGATCGCTAAAGCAGCGGCCAAGTTAGTCGAAGCTGAAGATGTGATCTACTTGGATGCGGGAACGACGACTTTGGCGATGATCCCTTATTTAAACAAGCCAGAACTGACAGTCGTGACTAATGGGGTCATGCATGCTTCGTTATTAGCTGATCAAAATGTGCGAACGATTTTGGTCGGTGGTGAGTTGAAAAATACTACTAAAGCAATTATTGGTGTCAAAGCAGTCAGTTCACTGACGCAATTCCGGTTCAACAAAGCGTTTTTGGGTATCAACGGGATCCATCCCCGTTATGGGTTCACTACGCCCGATCCCGATGAGGCGGCAGTCAAGACAGCGGCATTGGAGCAAAGCGAAGAATGCTTTGTTTTGGCTGATCCAAGTAAGTTTGACAATGTTTCCTTTGTTAAAGTAGCTGAACTTTCGCAAGCAACGATCATTACCAGCAGTCTTTCACGACCAGTGAGGGCGCGTTATTACGAACAAACGACGATTCAGGAGGATTTTTGATGATTTATACAGTAACTGTCAACCCTTCGATCGACTATATCGTCCAGTTAAATGAACTAACTTTAGGCGAAGTCAACCGAATGGATTACGACAATAAATTACCTGGGGGCAAAGGGATCAATGTTTCCCGCATCTTGAAGGAATTAGGCTTAGATAATACAGCTTGGGGCTTTTTAGGTGGTTTTACCGGTGAATTTGTTAAAGAAGCTTTAGAAAAGACAGGACTTAAGACGAACTTTACTCCGATCAAAGCTGATACACGGATCAACGTTAAGATCAAAGCGCAAGCAGAAACAGAGATCAACGGCCGCGGACCTGAATTGACTAAAGAAGAGATCGCAGCCTTTACAGCGCAATTCGATAAATTGACGGCTGATGATGTGGTGATCTTTGCCGGTAGTTTAGTCCCAAGTTTGAGCGATGATTTTTACTTTGATCTGATCAAAGTCATCCGTCAAAAAGGTGCCCAATTTGTGATCGATACAACGGGTGAAAGTTTGTTGAAGACTTTGCCAGAAAATCCATTAGTGGTCAAACCTAACAACCATGAATTGGCTGAATTATTCGGTGTTGAACTAAATAGTATCGATGACATCGTTAAATACGGTAAGAAATTACTTGAAATGGGTGCGCAACATGTCTTGATCTCGATGGCAGGCGACGGTGGCTTGATGATCACTAAAGATAAAGTCTATCGTTCATACGCACCAAAAGGAACCGTGATCAACTCGGTCGGTGCTGGTGACTCGATGATCGGTGGCTTTACTGGCACATACGCTAAGACTAAAGATCCACTTGAAGCTTTCCGTTATGGGTTAGCTTGTGGTTCTGCGACAGCCTTTTCCGAAGACTTGGCTGATGCTAACAAGATCAATGAGATCTTACCAATGATCGAGATCGAAGAATATAAATAATTAAAAAGGAAGTGTAAGACATGGATATTCGTGACTTATTGATGACCGACCTTATGATCATGGATCTTAAGGCTACGACCAAAAATGAAGTTATCGATGAAATGGTGCATAACTTATTTGTTAAAGGCATCATCGACGACGAAGAATTATACAAAAAAGATATCTTAAAACGTGAAGCTGAAAGCTCAACTGGTATGGGTGAAGGGATCGCGATCCCTCACGCTCATGATACGGCAGTTAAGAAGCCAGCAGTAATGTTTGCGCGCAGTGTCAATGGGGTCGACTACCAATCAATGGACGGCCAACCAGCGCACTTGTTCTTTATGATCGCAGCTCCAGAAGGTGGAGATAATACCCACTTACAAGCTTTAGCAGCTTTATCTCAAGTTTTGATGAACCCAGATGTGGTCAATGCTTTGAAAGCAGCTGACACACCACAAAAGGTCCAAGACATCTTTGCTAAAGCAGTTGCGCAAAAAGAAGCTGAAAACAAAGCACAAGAAGAACGCGAAAAAGCAGCTGCTAACCAACCAGCTGACGATTCTCGTCCATACATCGTAGCGGTAACAGCTTGTCCAAACGGGATCGCGCATACTTACATGGCGGAAGAAAACTTGAAAAAACAAGCTGATAAGATGGGCGTTGATATCAAAGTTGAAACAAACGGTTCTGAAGGTATCAAGCACCGTTTGACAGCTGATGAGATCAAGCGCGCTAAGGGTGTTATCGTGGCTGCCGACAAGAAAGTCGAAATGGCACGTTTTGATGGCAAGAACTTGGTCAACAAACCAGTTACCGATGCGATCAAAGACCCTGAAAAGTTGATCAATGAAGTCTTAGAAGATAAAGCTCCCGTCTTTCATGCAAGTGCTAATGATGCAACTGAAGAAAGTGATTCGACCGGTTCTGTTTGGGGCGATATCTATAAACAATTGATGAACGGGATCTCCCACATGTTACCATTCGTTATCGGTGGTGGGATCTTGATGGCGATCTCCTTTATCGTCGAACAATACATGGGTGGTGCTAAATCACCAGCCTTCATCTTCTTGAACAATGCTGGTAACATGGCATTTGCTTTCATGGTTCCTGTTTTAGCTGCTTATATCGCTGAAGCTATCGGCGATCGTCCAGCCTTGATGCCCGGTTTTGTCGGTGGTTTCATGGCAACAGTTTACGGTGGTTCATTTGGTGGAGCTTACACAGCTAATGTGATGGCTGATGCTAAATCGGCAGCTGGTTTCTTAGGTGGTATCGCAGCTGGTTTCATTGCTGGTTACTTGATGGTCGGCTTGAAGAAACTTTGTGCTCACTTACCTAAGAGTGTCGAAGGGATGAAGCCGATGTTGATCTATCCAGTCTTGGGCTTGTTGTTCATCGCTTTGATCATGTACTTTATCATTAATCCGATCTTCTCAACGATCAACATTTGGATCACAAACTTCTTGAACCACTTAGGTACAGGTAACTTAGTCGTGCTTACCCTAGTCTTGGCCGGGATGATGGCGATCGATATGGGTGGTCCTTTCAACAAGGCTGCTTATGTCTTTGCTTCCGGTGCGTTTGCTAACGATCCTAAATCTGTGGTAGCTGCGACCTTGATGGCGGCAGTTATGGTCGGCGGGATGATCCCACCATTTGCTACAGCGATCGCAACAGCTTTCTTCCCTAACAAATTCCCAGAACAAGAACGCCGTGCTGGTATCTCTAACTGGGTCTTAGGGTTCTCATTTATCACAGAAGGTGCGATCCCATTTGCTACAGCTGATCCAGGTCGTGTGATCCCATCATGTGTCTTGGGTTCTGCGATCGGTGGTGCTTTAGTTGGTCTCTGGCATGTTTCCGTACCAGCGCCACACGGTGGTTTCTGGGTAACACCATTGGCAACTAACCCACTTGGCTATATCGCAGCTGTTGCGATCGGCTCGATCATTGCAGGTGTGGTCTTAGGTCTTTGGAAAAAAGAACACAAAGGTTAATTTGATTTAAAATAAGGAATACGGTGTGAGCTCTGTGCTTGCGCCGTATTTTTTGTTTAAATTATTATTTTTACGTAAGGTGCAGTTTATAATGCAAGTATTTTTAGATATACTATTTGTAGCAATATTTTTATGAAAGTGGAGCAGGGGAAGATTATGATCAAAAAAGATGTGGGAAGCAAACTCAAAGCATGGTCAGTTACTTATGGGGTCATGTTTTTAACGCTATTTAATGCTTTATATTGGCAACATGAACCACAGATCTTACAACAAGATACTATAAGTTTTAAATATTTATTGGCTAACATTTTACATGGCATTTCAGTAACTGGTCCAGTGTTGGCACTACTGTTGATCGGCTATTTAGTTGCTCATAGTAAGACTATCGGTCCTGCACAGATCTGGGGCTGGTTATTTGTGGGAGGCTGGATAAGCTTATTTGTTTTATATTTTTTACAAGCTACAGATCCTGTTTGGGTCGGATATTTTTATAATGCTATTTTTCCAATTTTGCGAAACGCTTATCCATTGATCAGCGGGATCTTGTTAGGAACATTGACCTTGAGATGGACTAAGAAGATCTTTGCGGCCACACCTTATACTTACGTGGCCTTCTTTGTGGGGATGATCGTATTTCCCACAGTGTTTGCACAAGATATCTTCAGTTATAATGGGGGTTCATCAATAATTTATGCATGGGTGATCTTTACCTTAGGCGCTGATCTTCCAGTAAGTAAATTATGGACCAAAACTTGGGGATATCTATTTGGATCTACTGCGCTTTTAATACTATTTTTAGGTGTAATGCCTCTGATTTCTGAGGGAAGCCATGGAGATCTCAGCACAGCTGCTAGATTTACTAATTCAGCCAGTCTATTTCCGGTGCTGTTTAGTTTGTGTCTAATGAGCTTTATAGTAAAAATGACCGCTTGGAAAAAGCAGTATTCTTATATTTTTAACTTGATCGGAGCCCTACTATTAGCTACAAATGGGGCCTTGATCGAATTGACAAATGAACTTAATACAAAAGCTACTTTGGGCCTACGTTATCTGCAATTATTGGAAGCAGTATTACTTCCGCTAGCGATAGCTTTAGTAGTGTGGCTCTATCGTAAGACAAGGTGGAGTAAGACTTTAGCTAATTGTGATATACGTTCTAGTGCTTGGACATTGGATAATTTGGACCAAAATATCAAGGCTAGTGGTTCTGAGCTCAAAATGAAGATCGTTCAGCATAAATATCAGCTATTGGTTGCTGGAACGATGCTTGTTTGGGCTTACCTTTCCTTTGTAGTAACAAATGTCAATGGACACGTGGCTGATAGTATGACAGGAGATATCGCTTTTAATGCGTGGACTTTTTCCATCTTACAACGCCCCCAAATGATCGTATTCACGGCGTTATTGTTTATATGCTTACATTTATTTTTGCGCGGTCTAACTAATAATTTTTGGTTATCATTTTTGTCTAGCAACTATTTGATAATTATTTGGCTGATCGCAACCCGCTTAAAGATTGATAGCCGACGTGAACCTATTTTACCAGCCGAAGCAGGGATGGTCAGAGCCTATGGTGATCTATTGCATATGGTGCCTACAGGATACCTATGGTTAGGTGGGAGCTTGTTATTATGTTTGATCTTGGGAAGTATTTGGCTAACTAAGAAGCAAAAGATCAGTAAGTTACCGTTAAAGCGCCGAGTGAAGTGGATATTGATACCACTTATAGTGATATTTAGTAGCTGCTACTGGAATCATGAAGGGTTTATACTAAAAAAGACCATGCGCAATATTGGAAATGATCCGCTGTTCCATCATCAGTTATATGCGGCTCAACTAAATGGTCCGACGATCCAATTTTTGAATAATATTGACGTTGTTGTGATGGAACGTCCTAAAGATTATTCTAAAGCTAAAATTCAAGAAATAGTGGCAAAATATAGTGCTAAGGCTAAAGATATCAACGCTAAGCGTACAAGCACTTTAAGTGAACAAACAGTGATCTTTAATTTGAGTGAAAGTTTTAGTGACCCTAGTCATGTTGCAGGAACCAAATTAAAAAATGATCCGATCCCTAATGTACATCAATTGATGTCACAAAATGTAGGTGGTTATATGTTGAGTTCTAGCTATGGTGGAGGAACTGCCAATATGGAGTATATGACACTGACAGGTTTTCCAATGGCTAATTTTGCACCAACGATCAGTACGCCATATGCACAAGTTGTTGCAAGTCGTCCCTATACACCATCTATTGTGGACTACTTCCCTAATGCAGTAGCGATCCACCCTTATGTAGGAAATTTCTATAGTCGCCCTGTCGTTTACGACAAGTTTGGTTTTGATGACTTTATTTATCTTGGAAGTAAAACGGGGATCAAATATCAAGAAAATGTAGGGAAAAATCCGTATTTATCGGATAAGACAGCTTATCTGAATGCGCTTGAGGCCATTAAGAATAATAAGGACTTAGGTCAGTTTATCAACTTAGTGACTATTCAAAATCATATGCCTTATGGTGATGACTACTATGATGGTATGAATGAGTATGAGGTGACTGAAGCAGTCAATATAGATAATACGCGCAATGCGATCAATAGCTTTGCTAAGGGGATCCACTATACAGATGAATATGTAGCAGAGTTTATCGAACAGATCGATCAGATCCAAAAACCTATAACACTGGTCTTTTATGGCGATCATTTGCCAGGGATATACGCTAATGAAATGGACAAAGATGGTTTGAACTTGCATGAAACAGATTATTTTATCTATTCAAATAAGTATGCTCAACAGAATGGGGCCAAAAATAGTTTGAATAAAAGTAAGATCATCTCACCAAACGATTTTCCAGTGATGGTAGCTGAAAAGGTAAATGCTAAGATCTCGCCGTATTATGCGTTGCTGACGGCAGTCTATCAACAAACACCAGCTATTTATATGGGAAACGATCCAAGTTCTGAAAAAAGCCGAGTTGTTGATTACGTTACCGAGAATGAGCAAATTCTTACTGAAAAACAATTATCTGCCGAACAAAAGGAGATATTAGAAGATCTACGGTTGATCCAATATGATATAACAGCTGGCGAAAATTATGTAAAAGAGACTAAATTTATGCAGCTTCCCTAATAGTTAAGGGATAAAAATAAGACAATAACGCGGGACCCACTACGTATTTTTAGTACGTGGTGAGTTCCGCGTTATTGTCTCATATTTGTTTTTATTCTACAAAATCGTTTAGTTATGCTTTGGCTTTCTTATTGCGACTAAAGAAAACAGCGGTTAAGATAAGCAAGAAGATAGCTCCGACCGAAACTGATACACGGGTATCGGGATTGATGAACATGAAGATCATGATCACAACAAGTGAAATGATCGCAAAATAGTTTGAGAACGGATAAAGTGGCATCTTGAACGGATGATCCGTTAATTCATGTGCATTTTGCCGTCTAAACCGCAATTCTGAGATCAAGATCACAAACCATGGCACCATTCCAGGTAAAACACTAGAGCTATACACAACAACGAAGAGATTAGCCGTATTTTTGTTCAAGCTAGTCAAAATGATGTTTAGGATAAACCCAAGCAAGATCCCACCTGAGATAGCTAAGATCGCAATGTTTGGTACCACGTGCTTAGAGAGCTTGCTGAAGATCTTAGGAGCTTCATGGTCGATCGAAAGTTTAAAGAGCATCCGACTGGAACTGTAGATCCCAGAGTTAGCCCCTGACATGGCAGCTGTTAAGACTACGAAATTGATGATCCCGGCAGCACCAGCGATCCCGACTTTAGAGAAAGTTTCAACGAATGGAGAGCCGATCGCAGCTAGTTGATCCCATGGGTAGATCGTTACGATGACAAAGATCGCACCGATATAGAAGATCAAGATACGCCAAACGATCGATTTAACGGCTGCGACGATCGCGTGTTTAGGGTTAGCTGCTTCACCGGCTGTGATCCCTAAAAGTTCGATCCCTTGATAGGAACCAACGATGATCGAAAGTGAGAACATGAAGCCTTTAAAACCACCAGGGAAAAAGCCACCGTGAGCCCATAAGTTAGACAAGCCTAGTGGTTGCCAGTTATTTCCAAAGCCAAGGAAGATCACGGCTAGCCCCATAATGATCATCAAGATGATCGTGACGACTTTGATCAAGGCAAAGTAGAACTCTAAAGTTCCGTAAGCCTTGGCTGAGGCTAGGTTAGCCAAGGTCAGGGTGATCACAACGACAAGCCCAGATACCCAGTCAGGGAGATTAGGCCACCAGTAATTCAAATACTGTGTAACAGCGATGACTTCACTGATCCCAACGACGATATATTGAAAGATGTTGCTCCATTTAGTTAAATAGCCAGCAAGTGGATGGATATAATCGGTAGCGTAATCAGCAAAAGAACCAGTCCCAGGTTTGATGTAGATCATTTCACCTAGGGCACGCATGACCGCATATAAGACGATCCCAACAAAAGCATAAGCTAGCAAAACAGATGGACCTGTCCATTTGATAGTGGAGGTCGAACCCATAAATAACCCGACCCCGATCGTTCCACCAAGAGCGATCATTTCCATCTGACCAGACGTGAGCGACCGATTTAAATGATTTTTTGGCTGCTCGTTTGAATCCTTACTCATAAAAAATCCCCATTTCTTTGTCCTATGCAAAAAAAGCTAACTAAAAAGCGGCATCGACGTAACATTTATTGTTAGGTGATATTGCTGATCAGTTAGCTTTATTAATCGACATTTTATTATCTCAAATAGCCCCAACCAGCCTACATAGTAGTGGTTGAGGTGGTGGTTGCTGTAGTTTGTGTACTAATACTGTAATTCATGGTAACAACCTCCGTGAGCTTTATAAAGTTAGAATACCATTAAAGCTTTGATCGTGCAAGGTAAATTTTAATGCATCTCATTTGATGGTATAATATCTAGGATAAATACTTAGCTAATGGAGGAATTTTAGTGGATGAATCAACGCGTAAAAGACGCGACTTGTGGATAAAAAGGATATTGGTCGTTGGCTTATTTATCGGCTTAAGTATCTTATTTTCTATTACTTTTTACATAAATGGGCGTCTAGGGATCGATTCGGATGGAAGTTTTCATTTTTCAAGGGTCGAAGAGATATATCGCAATCTAAAAGAGGGCTCTTTTTTTACTTTTATTGCAACTCACACTTTTCATAATAGTGGAGTCGGTTCATTTCTATTTTATCCGAGTGTCTTCATTTATCCATGGGCCGCATTAAGATTTATTTTTGATCCACTCCGAGCATTTTATGTTTGGTATGGTTTAGTCATGTTTTTGACCATGGCCGTCGCTTATTATGCAATGTTTAAATTTTCACAACGTAGGATCCGGGCGGTTATTTTTGCCATCTTTTATGCAATTTCAGCATATCACTTATATCTAGGATTGAGAAATTACGTTATTGGAGAATTTATTGCATATACCTTTGTTCCGCTTGTAATGTATGGCTTTTACGAGGTAGTTTTTGGTGATGCTAAAAAGTGGCCACTATTAAGTGTAGGGGTGGCTTTATTGTTTTATAGTCACCTATTAAGTACAGTAATGGCAGTAGCTATTATGGCTGTGATTTTTATAATAAGCCTTATTTGTGGGAAAATACCGGATAAAGTGAGATGGGCTGCCTTAGCTAAAAGTGTAGGCTTAACTTTGTTGTTGACTGCTTGGATGATCTATCCGTTTATTACGGATTATTTGAAGAGTGACCTGGGGACACCATTGCCAGGGTTTAGTTTTCAATATACGATGCAAGAATTTTGGGCGGCTTCATTGGAAAATAGTGCAACGAATCGTGGGATCGGAATTGCTTTACTAACGGCAGCACTATTGGGGTGGTATTTTGTTAAAAGTGAACGCCGTGAACGGATCATATATGCGCTCGGACTGACATTTATGGTGCTTTCAACAAGCCTATTTCCTTACAGTGTACTGAAAAGAGTCGAAAGTTTATCATTCTTACAAGTGATTCAATTTCCATATCGTTTCAGTGTGTATTCTTCATTTTTCTTGGCGATCGTGTTGTCGCTAATGATAACGCGATTATTTGATAATAAAAAGAATTATCAGCGCGTAGTTACTTTATTTGGGGTAGTGAGCGTGGCTAGCGTACTCTATTTTAACTCGGTAACTTTTATGATAGATCGGATAAGTGATCCTGATCCTAACGTGATGTTGCGTGAAACAGATGATAGGTTTGCGACCGTCCCACAAGGCGCTGTTTTGGATCGTGCAAATTATAGATTATTGTTTAACTATTTAGTCTTATATGGTGAAACAGATTACTATCCAAAACGATCATTTGCAAATAACTATATTACTACCAATCCTGATGCGCAAAGCATAATTTTGCATCATGTAAAAATAGATGAAAAAGTTGTTGAAAAAACGCCAGTGGTCGCACCAAATGAGATCACATATCAAGTTGCGCTCAAGCAAAAGGCTACTGTTGATATACCAGTTATCGTGTATCCAGGAACAACGGTATATGTAAACGGTAAAAATGTTTCACATGAAACAAGTAAACGTGGAACGGTGATGTTAAAGCTAAATAAGGGTACTTATAAAATAACGACAAAATATGAAATGAGTAAAGTATACTACGGTGCATTGTTTGTAGCACTGTTGAATTGGGTCAGCTTAGTGATAGTAGGGGTGAGAAAATGCTACACACGGTAAAAAAAAGTAAATTGTATTTAAGTATTTTTCTTTTAGCATTCATCTTATTAAACGCGATCTTGTTTATTACGGGCTTTGCTCCATTTGGTAACAAATCACTAGCGATCATGGATGCATCGATCCAGTATCTTGACTTTTTTGCCTACTGGAAAGATGTCTTATTGGGACAAAATAGTGCGACTTTTACTTTTAGTAATTTATTAGGTTCAGGTAACTGGTCCCAGGTCACTTATTATCTGTTATCACCATTCAATTTGTTAGTCGTCTTTTTCGCAAAAGAAGATCTAAATAGTTTCTTTGACCTTGTCGTTACTTTGAAACTTTCAGTAGCTGCAATGACTAGTGCGATCTTTTTAAATGTGAGGACTAGACACAATTTGAAAAAATGGTTATTGATCTTGCTAGCCCTGAGCTATGCCTTGATGCAGTACAATATTGCCCAAAGCAGTAATATCATGTGGCTAGATGGTGTGTACTTGTTGCCTTTAAGCTTGTTAGGTGTTTACCTTATTACGCAACAAAACTCACGTGGACTTTATCTTTTAGCGGTAACGATTGGGCTAGGATTGATCTTTAACTGGTATGTGGGGGCGATCAACTGCCTATTTTCATTTGGTTGGTTAGTTTTAGAATTATGTTTAGCTGAAAATATCAGCTTGAAAAAAATCGGACAAGTAAGCTTGACCTATGCTTTTGCGATGTTTAGTGGGATATTGCTCAGTGCAATTACCTTCTTGCCAACAGTGACGTCAATGGGCCAACAATCGCGCTCAAGTTTAGATTGGTCATTGGTGACCAACACTTTTAGAGGCAATATGTTATCAGTTGTCCCGGGTTATACCTTAGGCGCTGGCAGTTCGCCGACTAAAGTTTCGCTTTTCTGTGGCAGTTTAGTTTTGGTGGGAGCAGTAGCCATCTTTTTTAGTAAGAATTTTAAGATCAAAGGAAAACTAGTCTTAGGGATCTTCTTGGTCATTTCATTATTGATGTATTACTGGCAACCACTATTTATGGTATTTTCGCTCTTTAAAGATGCTACGAGTTATTGGTATCGTTATTCGTATGTAGGCTCATTATTTTTGATCTTTATGGCGAGTTTATTCTTTGAAAAGTGGGCAAACACTTCGCAAAAAAGTTGGCGTCCGCTTATCAAAGCTACTATCAGCATCTGCGGTTTAGCAGTCGTTGCGTGGTATGGCTTACCTAAAGAGCCTGGAATATGCTGGGGACAAAGTGGTATCTTTTTAGGAGCACTAGTCTTGGGCTTATGTTTGTTAACAAGTAGCAAACTACAACGTTATCAAAAATATATAGTGCTTGCGCTATGTTTAGTAGTCGGTAGTGAGCTTAGTTATAACACATACTTGTTGACAAAAGATATGTTTAGTGAGGTCAGTGGCTACCGAAGTTATGTCAAACAACAACAGGCACAGATCGCTGCGTTGAAAGAATATGATCCTGCGATCTATCGGATTAGTCAGACGAAAGCCAAAGGCGAAGATATTAACGTTAATATAACGGCCAACTATAATGAGGCTTACGGCTTTAACTATTGGTCACTAGCGTCATATATTTCAAGTCCAAGTGGCATGCAGTTGAAGACATTAGCTGATATGGGGTATCGGACAGAAGGCGAGCGGATAAGTGTTGTCAACACATCGATCTTACCGACAGATGCCTTTTTAGGTGTGAAATATGTTCTTTCACCATATCCGATCAAGGGTTTGGAGAAAGTGTCATTGCCGAGTGCAGCTGAAAAAGATGTCTATCAAGATCCATATGCTTTGCCATTAGGATTTGTAACTAAGGGAGTAGCCCAGGCACCTCAAGGGCAAGATCCTTTTGAATATACAAATGAAGTTTATACCAAAGCAATGGCTGAGCCGGTAAAACTCTTTGAGCCACTGTCATATACGCAGGTGCAGACAGCTAACGGGATTCGGTATGAATTTAAGCTCCCACAAGGTAATTATAGTGTATATGGTTCGCTTCCTTGGAATTGGGGCGTTGATGGAACAAAACTAGATCTAAACGGCAAGCTTCAACAAGTATACAGTACGTGGCTTTCTCCAAGTGTATTTTATGTGCCAACTGCGGATGGCCAAGGCTATGTTGAACTTCAGACCAATGATCTAAATGCGTTTCATGCGCCACAATTATATTTATTGAACTTAGATCAGTTATCTAAAGTAACGACTAAGATCAAGCAACAAAGTGATCATGTCAAAGCTAAGGTAGTGAATGGTAAGGCTAATTTTGTGGTAGAGAATGCTCAAGCTGATCGCTACTTGCAGACGACGATCCCATATGATAGCGGGTGGCAAATAAAATTAAATGGAAAAGAAGTTATGCCTAAACTATTAGACGATACACTAATAGCACTTCCCTTGGAAAAAGGAAGAAATAATATTACAATGAAATATCATGTAGTACACTTGAAATTAGGTGCTTTATTAACATTAATAGGCGTCATTTTGTTAAGTAGTACTTGGTATTTAATGAGAAAGGGTAGTCAAGGGAGAAAATAATGACAAAAAAATTATCGATCATTGTACCTTGTTATTTTGAAGAAGAATCAGTACCGCTATTTTATGAAGCGGTCGAGAAAATAAAAGATAAATTAAAAAATATCGAACTAGAATACTGGTTTGTAAATGATGGTTCCACGGATAATACCTTAAATGAGATGCAAAAATTACAGACCCGAGATCCAGAACATGTCCACTATGTTTCTTTTTCACGTAATTTTGGTAAAGAAGCAGCCTTGTATTGTGGTTTACGCGAAGCTACTGGTGATTACGTGACCGTGATGGATGTTGATCTGCAAGATCCACCGGATATGTTGCCACAGATGCTTGAGATCTTGGAAACTACCGACTATGATTGTGTTGGAACGCGCCGTGTAGACCGTTCGGGTGAACCACCGATCCGTTCATTTTTTGCGCGAATGTTTTATAAATTGATCAATAAGATCTCTGATACCGAGATCGTCGATGGGGCGCGGGATTTTCGTTTGATGACACGGCAAATGGTCGATGCAATCCTTGAAATGAGTGAATATAATCGCTTTTCCAAGGGGATCTTTAGCTGGGTCGGTTTTAAAACGAAATATTTAAACTACGAAAATCAAGAGCGAGTCGCTGGGGAAACTAGCTGGAATTTCTGGAGCTTATTTAAATATTCAATCGATGGGATCGTGAATTTTTCACAGTTTCCACTGGATATTGCGGCCTTTATTGGCTTTATCTCTTCAGTTATCTCAGGACTAGGGATCTTATTTATTATTGCCCGTTACCTACTTCACGGGGACCCAACTAGTGGCTGGGCATCAACGATCTGTATCATGCTGTTTATCGGTGGGGTCCAACTGTTTTGTTTAGGGATCGTTGGTAAATATATCGGTAAGATCTTTACTGAGGTCAAAAATCGACCGGTTTATATCATCAAAGAAAAGAAGTAGTGGAACTCGAAAAAAGTTTATGAATAGAAACGGTTTAGGAGCAATGTTTTTTGACCGCGGGCTCCTAAGCTGTTTTCATTTTATTGGAATTTTTGGAGCTTGTTTTATTTATTGAAATCTAGGCAGACAGTTGGAATATGCAAAAATTCAAAGTATAATAGTTGTAAATATTATAGGTGAAAGTGAGTTTTATGGGATGTTAAAAGTATTGAAGAAATACGATAACATATGGATCGTAGCATTTTTAATGCTACTTAGTGTAGTCTTTGTAATTCCTTTACAAGCACAGCACCAAATTTATATCGGTGATGATATGCCATACCATATCAATCGGATAAAAGAGTTGGTTGCCAATATATTACAAGGAAATTATTTTCCACAGTTGTATACATATAATTTTAGAGAAACAGGCTTTTTATTAGGAGCATTTTATCCGCAAATTACGCTATATCCATTTGCCATAGCGAGTCTTATCTTAAAGAGTACGGTAAATGGTGTTTATGCGGGGCTAGCTTTTTATAGTTTCTTATCGATGTATTTCATGTATTTAGTAACGAATAAGATTTATCGGCGTAAAGATATTGCATTGATCAGTGCTGTTATTTATGGCTTTTGTGCCTATCGTGCGATCGATGCTTTCGTACGTTTTGCACTAGGTGAATACTTGGCGATGGCCTTTATACCGCTAGCATTATATGGGCTCTACGCAGTCATGTTTGGAAATGAAAAAGATTGGCCTTATTTAGGACTTGGTTTATCGTTTATCCTATTATCACACGTATTAAGTACATTCTTATGTGTTTTGATCATGGCAGTGCTATTTTTAGTTGGCTTTTATTGGATGACAGATAAGAAAAAACGTCTATTTAAAATGGGCTATGCAGTGGTTTTGTTTGGGGCAAGTTCTGCTATTTATTTGGTGCCGTTTTTACAACAACAGCTGTATCAAAAGTATGATCAGCCCTCACCAGCTAATTTGGCAACCACCGCTTTTCCGTTAGATCGGATCTTTTTAGTTTCGCTATCCAATAGTTTTGAGAGAAGCGGTCTCTATAGTATCGGCTTAGTACTCTTATTGGTGATCATTTTTGGCTACATCAATTTTAATAAATTAAGTAGATTTTCTAAAATGAGTCTAGTTGTTGGATCTGTGATCTTTGTGATATCATCCAATGTTTTTCCATGGAAAGTAATGATGAATACTCCCGTCAAAGTTATTCAGTTTCCTTTTCGACTATCAGCATTTGCATCAGTTCTTTTAGCTTTTACAGGTGGTGAACTTTTCAGCAAGATCTTGCCGGATAGTAAGTTGAGAAAAGTAGGGACTGTTGGGATCGCAACGGTCGTAATGTTAGGAACTTGGTATTCAGGAACGAAGCAATTTATTAATTCACCGACAGCAACGACGGATGATAACTTTATTGATGTCAGAGTTTATACTGGCGATAAGGATAAAAGCCATTATTGGTATTTAGACCAATATAATACGAAAAAAGCAGTTGAAAATTTTGATGATATCTTTTATCACCAAGCGACTGTTGATGGTAAAAAGTATAGTTTACAAAAAATAGTAGCGATCCCAGACGGATTGAAATATAAAGATAAAATCCTTGAGAAAAAGCAGCAGATCGTGTTGCCGATATCAAATTATAAAAATCTGCATGTATATCAAGGAAACAAAGAATTAGCGCATCAAGAGAGCGCAACGGGTATGATAATGATCAAGGACACTCATGCGGGAGCTATAACAGTTAAATACGAAAAATCATTGATCGATAAAATGTCAGTCACAGTAAGCGTGATCACTTGGCTCGGGATGCTGGTGCTCATGATCGCAAAAAAGTTTTCCAAGAAAAAGACTGATAATTAAATTTGATTTAGGGGGATGCAAAGAAGATGCAAGATGCGGGAATGCTAACGATCATCGTTCCTTGTTATAATGAGGAGGAAGTATTACCTGAGACTGTAAAAGAATTGGGAGCTGTTTTGGAAAAAATGATCCAGGACAAAAAAGTCAGTTCAGAAAGTAATATTTTATTTGTCGATGATGGTAGTAAAGATAGAACTTGGGAGCTTATCTCAAAATACAGCAGTGAACTTGGATATGTTTCAGGTCTGAAGTTTAGTCGTAATTATGGACATCAAAATGCGTTGCTGGCAGGAATGACGACGGCAGTTGCTTACGCTGATCTGTTGATCACAATTGATGCTGACTTACAAGACGATATCAATGCGATCCCAAAGATGGTCGAAAAATATCATGAAGGCGCTGATGTTGTTTATGGGGTCCGAAATAGCCGGAAGACAGATACGGTTTTCAAACGGCGAACTGCTTTGGCTTTTTATGCATTGATGAAAAAACTAGGTGTTGATCTGGTCCCGGATTCTGCCGATTATCGCTTATTGAGCAAACGGGCAACTGAAAGTCTGTTACAGTTCGATGAAAGAAATTTGTTTTTGCGTGGCATGGTCCCACTGGTTGGCTTTAAGAGCGCTAAAGTATACTATGCTCGCAAGGAAAGATTTGCAGGAGAGTCTAAATATCCACTCAAGAAAATGATAAAATTTGCGTTAGATGGAATAACTTCATTTTCGGTGGTACCGATCAAGTTGATCATGGGACTGGGATTTGTGATCTCTATTGTGGGGATCGCCATGTTTATCTATACAATCATTCAAAAAGTTTTAGGAAATGTGATCAGTGGCTGGACTTCCTTGATGACCTCGATCTGGGTACTCGGTGGAGTGCAGTTGATCTGTATCAGTGTTATCGGAGAATATGTTGGAAAGATATTTACTGAAGTTAAACATCGCCCACGGTATACAATTGAAATTGATGACTATAGCGGTAAATTCAAGAATAAAAATAAGGACTGATAATTATCATTAATAAATTGAAAAATCTATTTGATGCCACGATGCTGAAATTTATTTTAGTTGGGATCGTTAATACAGCCTTTGGGATGGGGATCATGTTTGTTTTCTATAACTTTTTCCATTTCAGTTATTGGGTCTCATCGGCTTCGAATTATATTTTTGGCAGTATTTTGAGTTATTTTTTGAATAAGCATTTCACATTCCAAAATAAATCCAAGAGTTTAGCGACCGTGATCAAGTTCACTGTAAATATCACTGTGTGCTATCTGATCGCTTATGGAGTGGCTAAACCACTTGCTGTGTGGGCCTTTAGTGGTTTCGACGCACATGTGCAAAATAACGTAGCAATGTTGGCTGGATCAGTCTTTTTTGTGGGTTTGAATTATCTAGGACAAAGATTTTGGGCCTTTAAAGAAGAATAGTTAGGAGGGTGTTTGGTGCTTGAAAAATTAGCGTTACACAAAGATAACCTGGGAAATCAGCTCTACATGTTTTGTTTTAGCCTGTATTTGATCGTTAATTTTATGGCAGGTACGACACTCTCATGGGCGTTAGGTCTAGGTGCGATCGTTGTTTTATTACGTTTATCACAATTAGCGGCATTATTGGTTTTTTGTAAGATCATCTTCTTTGATCACCATAAATTCAATACGATCCTGGCGATCTTAGTTGGGGCTTGTTTTTTGTTTATCGTTTGCAAACAAGCGCATGAGCTGGATCCATTTTTTATGTATCTATTTATCATTGGTGCATATGGAATAAATTTTAAACAAATTTTAAATAAATATATTTTAGTCGTCTTATCGATGCTCCTATTGGTCTATGCGGCTGCGGCCTTAGGGCTTGTTCCGAATAATATCATGTGGCGTGAAGGGGCAGGCGTGGTCCGAGCTGGTTTAGGTCTAGCAACACCATCTGATCTGGCGGCGCATGTCTTCTATTTGATGCTGGCCTTTGCGCTAGTACGGGATTTTATTTTCTCACGTCAAGAGATAGGATTTATGGCCTTGATCGCAGTCTTGATCTTTGCGGTCACTAACAGTCGGCTAGATGCAGTATTGATGCTGTTGTTGTTACTAGCAATGTACTTTAGGAGGCCAGTTTTTAAAGCCATTAAATTTATCGGTGTTAAAGGTGCGAGTACGCTTGTAGTTCTTTATGCTTTTGGAAACTTATTACTGACGTATTTTTTTGATCCCTATGATCCAGTTTATGCACAACTTGACGCTTTGTTATCAAGACGACTGTTGTTTGGAAATATGGCGTTTGAAAAGTACCCGATCCACTTATTTGGCCAATACATCTATCAAAATGGCAACGGAGATCCGCGGGGCTTCGTAGTTTATTACTTTATCGATTCTGCGTATGTTCAAGCACTGATGATGTTTGGGGTCGTCTTTTTATTGTTTATGTTAGGGTTGCTAGTCTATTTGCTTTATCGCGCGTTTAAAAAGCAATACTATGGCTTGGCGATCGCGATTTTATTGATCGTTTTGAGTATGGCGGTCAATCATCATTTCTGGCATATATCGTATAATATCAGTTTATTAGCCTTATTAGCGGTTTTACCTCCAGTATCCGATACTGAATAATGTTTAATTTCTTAGCCTACTTTGTAAGAAAGTAGGCTAAGTTTTTTTTCTGTGGTATAATGCAGAAGGAATTACCGTCATTGTGACGGCTTTTTATTTAATTAGACGAGATAAATCAGATATCTTTGGAGGAGTACATATTATGTCTAAGTATTTAGTTGTTGGTGCAGGACTTTTTGGGGCTGTCTTTGCCAATGAAGCGGCTAAGCGTGGCCATGAAGTTACAGTGATCGAAAAGCGTGACCACTTAGCGGGAAATATTTATACGAAAGAAGTCAATGGGATCCAAGTACATCAATATGGCGCACATATTTTCCACACTTCAAACAAAAAAGTTTGGGATTACGTGAACCAATTTGCTGAATTTAACCGGTATACGAATACCCCAGTGGCAAATTATAACGGCGAGATCTATAACTTGCCTTTCAACATGAATACTTTCAATAAGCTTTGGGGAGTAGTCACACCTAAAGAAGCGCAAGCAAAGATCGATGAACAACGTGCTGTTTTGAACGGTAAGACACCCGAAAACTTGGAAGAACAAGCTATTTCGTTGATCGGTACCGATATCTATGAAAAATTGATCAAGGGTTATACTGAAAAGCAATGGGGGCGTAAGGCAACTGAATTGCCAGCCTTTATCATTCGCCGTTTACCGGTACGTTTGACTTACGATAACAACTATTTCAACGATGATTATCAAGGGATCCCAGTTGGTGGCTACACACAGATCGTGGAAAAGATGTTAGATCACGACAACATCACCGTCAAAACCAATACTGATTTCTTTGATAACAAAGACCAATACTTGAGTGATTACGATAAAGTCTTATTCACTGGGATGATCGATCAATTCTTTGATTATAAACTAGGTGAATTAGAATATCGGAGTTTACGGTTTGAGACTGAAACCTTAGACGTTGATAACTATCAAGGTAATGCGGTCGTTAACTACACCGATGCTAAGACACCATATACACGGATCATTGAGCATAAGCACTTTGAATTTGGTAAAGGTGATAAGAATAAGACCGTTATAACCCGAGAATATCCTGCTGATTGGAAACGGGGCGATGAACCATACTATCCAGTCAACGATAAGAAGAACAATGCGCTTTATACTAAATACCAAGATCTAGCTAAACAAGAAGCTCAAAATGTGATCTTTGGTGGACGTTTAGGGCAATATCGTTATTACAACATGGATCAAGTGATCTCGGCCGCTTTGACCACAGTTAAACAAGAATTTGGTGATTAAAGATGAAAGTTCTCCGCAACTATTTATATAATGCGGGCTACCAAGTGTTAGCGATCATCGTACCGTTGATCACAAGTCCTTATATCAGTCGGGTCTTACATGCGTCAGGGGTCGGCGATAATGCTTATACTAACTCGATCATTCAGTACTTTGTCTTGATCGCCGGGCTAGGTGTTGGTTATTACGGGAACCGAGAAATTGCTTATGTCCGTGAAAACCGGCAAAAGATGTCAGAAACTTTTTGGGAGATCCAGATCTTAAAAACCTTGACGACATTGGTAGCTTATTTTGCATTTGTGATCTTTTTGCAGCTCTATACCGAGTATACTGAATATCTTTGGATCCAATCGATCAACATTATTGCTATTGCCTTTGATATTTCATGGCTATTTATGGGGATCGAGGACTTTAAGAGTACGGTCATTAGAAATACCGTGATCAAGATCAGCTCGATGATCTTGATCTTCACCTTTATTCGGGATGCCAATGATGTTGGCTTATATATCTTTATCGTAGCTGCGTCAGCTTTAGTGGGCAACTGGGTCTTATGGCCATATCTACGCAAGATCTTGGTACCCGTGAAATTACGCCAATTACACCCGCTAAGACATTTTAATCCGACCGTATCATTATTTATTCCACAAATTGCAACGTCGGTTTATCTCCAACTCAACAAGACGATGCTAGGGGCGATGGTCGGCTCGAAATATTCTGGTTTTTATTTCAATGCTGATCAGATAGTTAAAATGGTCTTAACGTTGGCGACTTCACTAGGAACGGTAATGTTGCCACATATGGCCTCGGCCTTTGCTAAGGGCGATCATAAGCGCGTCAATCAGATGCTTTATACTTCATTTGACTTTATTTCGTTGTTATCCGTGGCGATGACATTTGGTCTAGCAGCTGTTTCTTTGCAATTAGGACCGTATTTTTATGGTAAGGGCTTTGGACCGGTTGGGTTAGCAATGTTGATCGAGTCAGTCGTTATTTTGCTGATCGCTTGGAGCAATACTGTGGGAACGCAGTATCTTTTACCAACGAATAAAGTTAAAGCTTTTACGACGTCGGTAGTTTTAGGGGCACTCTTTAATATCATGGCTAATTTACCGTTTATTTACTTCTGGGGGTTAAATGGTGCGATGTATGCAACAGTTCTCTCTGAATTAGTAGTAACGGGTTATCAGTTGTGGTATATCCGTGATATTGCTGATTTCAAGCAGATGTTTATCAATGTGCCTAAGTATCTTTTGGCGGGAATAGTGATGTTTATCCCTGTTTTTGCAATGAGCAATTTGATCAAGACAAGTATTTTGTCGATCGGAAGCGAAGTGGTGTTAGGCGTCATCATCTATATGGTCATGATCGTCTTATTAAAACCAACTTCTTTGACGCAAGTAACCGCAATGGTCAAACAAAAATTCAACAGATAGAGGGATGCGGTAGGAATTCAAGCCTATCGCATTTTTGAATATGCTATAATTTAGGAGTCAATTAACTGAATAAAGGAATAGATAAGATGAACAAGTATATCATAACGGTCGAAAATTCCCAAGCTAACAATGCCGGACCTAAAGCCAAGGCTGATGTTGAGCAATTTTTGACGGAAACTGATTATCAAACATTACCGCTAAAAGTCACTTTGGATCCAGAAGATAAGAGTTTCGGGGCTAAGTTAAAAAAGATCTATTACGGTAAATACTATATCCCTAAGATGTTGCAACAAAGTCAAGCAGATGTGATCTTGTTGCAATATCCGATCTACTCTGCTTATCTGACAAATGAGCTGTTTAAAGCGATCAAGCAAAAAACAAAGGCAAAATTGTATTTATTGATACATGACATTGAGACTTTGCGCTTGTTTGGTGGCGATAAAGCCCAAAGTCAAGCCGAGTTAGCACTGTTCAAACAAGCTGATGGGATCATCGCCCATAATGCTAAGATGCGTAGTTGGTTGGAAGAACAAGGCGTGAATGTCCCGATCGTTGAATTGGGATTATTTGACTACTATAATCCAACGCCTTTAGTAGAGCAGCAGCCTTTTGCCAAGAGTGTGGTATTTGCGGGGAATCTAGCCAAAGCTGATTTTTTGAAAAAAGCAGCGACCCTGGATTTTGAACTGACACTTTTTGGACCAGCGCCAGCTAAAACTTACCCTGAACCGCTCAAATATGCAGGGGTCTATCCTCCTGATGAGTTAGCCAAACATTTCTCACAAAATTTTGGCTTAGTGTGGGATGGTGATAGTTTGCTGACATGTAATGGCGTGTTTGGTGAATATATGCGCTACAATGATCCCCATAAGGTCTCGCTTTACTTGAGCAGCGGTCTACCTGTTATCATGTGGAAAGAGGCTGCCTTAGCTGAGTTTATCGTGACGCATAATGTGGGTTTTGTGGTCGAAAGCTTAACTGAAGTAGGCAATGTGTTAGGACAAATGACACCAGAACAGTACCGTGAGATGCAACAAAATACCTTGGCTTTAGCACAAAAATTACGCCAAGGTCACTTTATTAAAACTGCGATCAAAAAACTAGATAGTTTGGAAGGATAACCATGGATAGAGTTGAAGATTTAAGAAATAGTTTTAGTAATAAGCTTTTACAAAAAGTCCCTAATTTGGGAAGCATTATTTACTTTGTGAGTTTTACATGCTATTTATTTGCGATGTCGTTGAAAGGCACGATGCTAGTTAATTTTTTGCTCTCAGAAAGAGCATTGTTTTATTTATCGATCATTCCAGCCTTTTTTGTCACTTTGAAGATCATTTTTTTAGATGACCATAAATGGCAAGATTTAACGATCTTCATGTTATTGGAGATCATATTATTTGCAGTTGGAACCAATGCAAATGAATATCAGATCTTTTACCTGTTGTTCTTTATTGTTGGGGCTAAAAACATTGACATTGACAAGATATTGCAGTTGTTTATTTGGGTCAATCTACTTGTGATCGCGCTATCACTGATCTTTGCGTTGAATGGAAGTGTCCGCAATGTGATGATCACGCGAGCCGATTCACCTGCAGTACGTTATTCATTAGGAGCTGTTTATCCTACTGATCTAGCGGCGCGCGGTTTCTTTATGATGTTAGCTTATACGGCGCTCAAACGGTTCAAACTCAATATAGCCGAGTATATTTCTTGTTTAGCTTTGACGGCGCTAATTTACTTTGTGACTGATACGCGGATAGATCTTTTATTGATGCTATTTTTGCTGATCTGTGTAGCGGTCTATCCTAAGTTGAGCCCACTCTTTGCTAAAATACCAGCATATTTACTCGAGGCGTTCACTGTTTTATATGCACTAGCCATCATTTTGATGGGATATTTCTACCATCCGGGTTTTTGGCCACTAGAAAAGATCAATAGTTTTTTGTCAGGTAGATTGATCTTAGAGAGAGTAGCCTTTGATAACTATAATGTACCTTTGCTGGGTCAATATATCTATCAAAACGGCTTTGGCGGTGGTTTTAAAGTTGTAGATTATTTTTATATCGACTCTTCATATGTTAGAACGCTAATGATGCATGGAATCATTATTTTTGCTTTACTGTTCGTACTGTTCTACCTACTATTTACACGTTTCCGCCAAGAGAAACTCTACTATTGGAGTATCTGTCTACTGTTAGTCGTTTTGACGGCAGGGATCGATCAGCATATGTGGGATGTCTCCTATAACTTTGTCTTTTTGGCGCTTTTTGCCAACTTGAATAGGCCAAGGCAATTGGTTGCTTAGCCCTTATTTTTTAGGTAAGATACGATAAGATACTAATTTTAGAAAGGAACAACTAAGCCAGTCGTGTTTAGTTAGGTAAGCGATGCAAGCCATTTTACTTTTGGCTCATAAAGAAATGCCGTTGATCAAAGAATTGACGCAAAAGCTCAGTAAGTCGTTTGAGATCTACATCCATTTTGATACCAAAATGCAACTTTCTGCAGCGGATGAGGCTTTTCTAAAAGAGCATAAGATCCACTATATTTCTGAGGTAAAAGTTAATTGGGGTAGTTGGAGCATCGGGGAAGCAACTGTTAGATTGATGCGATTAGCTTTAAAAAATCCCGCGATCAGTTATTTTCATATTATTTCGGGACAAGATTGGGTCGCAGCCAACGTTGAAGAACTCTATCAGCATTTTGAAAATGATTCTAAGATCTATCTGGTTTATGAAAAAGCTGCTGAGGTCAAAAAAAATGGGGAACCGATCATTTGGTGGCAAAAATACTACTTTAATTATGACCGTGTAAACCGGCGAAGTACGTTTGGGAAGATCTATCATCGTTTATTGATCTCAACGCAGACGTTACTACGGGTGGATAAATTCAAACGTTTAGGGATCAAAGAAGAGATCTATGCTGGTGCTAATTGGGCTGATCTACCACGTGATACGGTTGAATATTGTTTAGAATATCTCGATTCACATCCAAAATTTTTGCAAATGCTCAAAACAGGATGCTTTTCGGATGAATTTTGGATGCAGACGATAATTTGCAATGAGCCCCGTTTCAAGGAACGGTTGATCAATGGAAATTATCGCTATATCAAGTGGGAAGAAAAACACGGGAGTTATCCGGCCATTTTGGATGAAGAGAATTTAGCTGAGATCCAACAAGGAGATTATTTCTTTATTCGCAAAGTCGAAGCCAAACATTCCAGTGAACTATTGCGCCAATTAGACCGCATCAATAAAAATTAGTGAGGAAACAGGAATGAAACTGAAATTTTTATGCACAAAACTATCTGGAACTGGGGGAACTGAGACAGTTTTAGTTAAAGTTTTGAACCACTTAGTCACCCAAAATGAAGTTGAGCTCGTTTTGGCAGATGAGCCAGTGAAATATGAGTGGTTAGATAAATTGGATCAAAAGATCAAGGTCAAGATCTATGCGGGACGGTTTGAAAAGCTCATCAAGGTCGCACAGTTATTTCTCAGTGCCGATAAGAATACCTGCTTTATCTCACTGAGTCCTAAGATAATCAAGTTAGGTGCCAAGATCAAGCAGCTCTTACATAAGCACTATACTTTGTTATCATGGATCCATTTTTCCTTAGCCGACCAAGATATGTTTGATGCAGCTAATACGATCCCGCTAGCTGATGGCCATTTAGCGATCAGTTCACCGATCAAATCAGAATTGATGAAATATGGTGTTCCAGAAGAGAAGATCCGGCTAGTCTATAATCCGATCGAACCAGAGTCAGCAGAGTTACCGAGCTACGCAGACGACAAACCGCATTTCTTTTACGCTGGGCGGCTGATGTTGGCGGGGCAAAAAAATCTCGGTGAATTACTGACAGGAGTCGCGCACTTCGATGGGGCCTTATTAGATATGTATGGAACTGGCGTGGATGCGAAGAAGTGTGAGCACAAGGCGAATGAACTTGGAATTGCCGACCGAGTGACCTGGCATGGTTGGACGCCCGATCTATGGCAAAAGATCAAGCAACGGCCAACTGCTTTAGTGATGACTTCGACTTATGAGGGGCTTCCTATGATCATGCTCGAAGCGATCGCACGCGGGATCCCGGTGGTGTCTAGTCGCTTTAATGGTTATCGTGATGTGTTAAAGGATGGAGAAAACGGCTTTACTTATGATGTTGGTGATCTGGCAGGGTTAGAGCAGGCTTTACATGCAGTAGCTCAAACCACCTTTGAACCCCAAGCGGTCAAGCAAAGTATCGCTCCGTTTTATTTAGAGAATTATTTTGCTAATCTAGAGCAAGCCTTAGTGGAATTAGCTAGAAATTGATCAGCTATACTAGAGTGAAAAACGATGCGGTCAGGGCCGTATGAATAGAGGGGTCTCACTATGATCTTGCATCGTAGTGAGACCACTTTTATTTACTAGACGAGATATGGCTCAGCTGTCGCGTTGATATAGAAGAGTAGACTTATGTCACAGCCTATTTCGCTATATCCAAAAAAATTGTTAAAGAGTTTTAGCTTGATTGCAAAGTTACCTAGATATAGCTATAATGTTAGGAGTAATATTAGTCTGTAGATAATGATCACAGAAGAAAGAGGACGCTTTGAAAGCTGAAGTATATGTTGTAAGTCATAAAAAAACAAAAATGCCAAAAGATGAAATTTATCTTCCTTTACAAGTAGGTAAAGATCCAGAAGATTTTAAGGGATTTTTGCGCGATAATACTGGAGATAATATTTCAGCTAAAAATGAAAACTATTGTGAATTGACCGCACAATATTGGGCTACTAAGAATAGGACTGCTGGTGTCAAAGGTCTAGTTCATTATCGGCGCTTCTTTTCTAACGGCAAGCGTAATTTTTTTGCCAGTGTAGATAAGAAGTATCAAGATATCATGACGCCTGAGACCTTGCAAAAAGCTCTTCAAGAGCATGATATGATCTTGCCTAAAAAGCGCAATTACTATATTGAGACGTCATGGTCACACTATGAACATGTTCATCATATCAAAGATCTTGAAACAACGCGGCAAGTGTTAGTAGAGAGGTACCCTGATTATGTACCGTTCTTTGATCAAGCGGTCAAGCGTCGTTCAGTACACATGTTTAATATGATGATCGCCAAAAATGAGTTATTTGATGCTTACACTACTTGGCTGATCGATGTATTGGCGGAAGTAGAAAAATGTACCGATATTAGTGACTATACACCGTATGAGAAGCGGATCTATGGTTTTATCAGTGAATTATTATTGGATGTTTGGGTCGATAAAAATCAGATCAACTATGTCGAGTATCCTGTAATGTTTATGGGAAAACAGAATTGGGTCAAGAAGATCAGTTCGTTTTTGATCAGAAAAATAACCGGGAAGCCTTCCCGCCTAGACAACTAGTGTCCTGCAAAAAGGAGATGAGATTTTGGACAAAGGTATCAGTAAAATGATATATCTAGTAGTAAAGCGACTCTTTGACATAGTAGTTTCGCTTTGCGCCTTAGTTTTTGTAGTACCACTGACATTTGTGATCTGGTTGATCGATAGCTTTGGTGAGAATAAGGGACCAGTTTTTTACAAGCAAAGACGGATCGGTAAAGATCATCGTCCGTTCTATATTTACAAATATCGTTCGATGATCGTTGATGCTGATAAAAAGCTTAAGGAAGATAAGGCTTTATATGCATTGTATGTAAAAAATAGCTATAAACTTCCACCAGATAAAGACCCACGGATCACAGGCTTTGGACGCTTTTTGCGTAAATCGTCAGTGGACGAATTGCCCCAATTTTTCAATATCTTAAAGGGTGATATGTCACTGATTGGTCCAAGACCTGTTGTTGAAGAAGAATTGGCACAATACGGTGACCGAGTAGATAAATTTTTATCGGTAACACCTGGTGCTATGGGATATTGGCAAGCCTCGGGAAGAAGTACCGTTCATTATCCTGAGCGTTGCGACCTTGAATTGTATTACGTTGACCATGCTTCATTATGGTTTGACATAAAGATTTTATTTAGAAACATTATCAGTATCTTTAAAACAGAGGGTGCCTACTAATGAATGAACAGATGACACAGGAAAAACCATTAGTCAGTATTATCGTGCCAGTCTATAACGTTGAAAAGTATCTACAGGCTTGCTTAGAGTCACTAGCTCGCCAAACCTATCCTGCGCTTGAGATCATTTTGATCGATGACGGTAGTACGGATTCTTCGGGCAAAATGTGCGATGAATTTGCGCAAAAAGATCCGCGCTTTAAGGTGGTCCATCAAGCTAACGGCGGTCTGTCCAACGCTAGAAATCATGGTATACAGCTGGCACAGGGTGAATATTTAACATTTGTCGATTCTGATGACACAGTAACAGCGGACTATGTGACTTTTTTGTATGAATTATTGGAGGCAAAAGGGTTCAAATCACCGATGTCGATCTGTGCGTTGAATAACGTTTATTTGGCGACTGGTGTTGAGAAAAATGACGGCAATGGTTTAGTGACCACTCTTAGTGGGAAAAAAGCGATCGAGATGATGTGTTATCACGATCTAGTTGATACCTGTGCCTATGCTAAATTAGCTAAAAAAGAGTTATATGAGACAGTGGCTTTCCCTGAAGGCAAGATTTTTGAAGATATTGCAACTACATATCAATTATTTATGCAATGTAATTCGATCGAGTGTGGTTTTTTGCCCAAATATAACTATATGCTACGAGCTGGATCGATCACGACCTCGGGCTTTAATGCAAAGAAATTAGAGTTATTAGAAATGACTGATCAGATGGCACAAGATGTAGTGGCGCGCTATCCTGATCTAGCTTCTGCAGTCAAACGGCGTCAAGTATATGCACGCTTTAGTACACTAAATCAGATGCTAGACGTTACAGCGCCTGATCTAGTAGCAAAGAGAAATGCGATCATCAAGTATCTGAAAGCCAATCGAGCCCAGGTAGTATCTGATCCTAAGACACCAAAGAGAGACAAATTGGGTTATCTTATGTTGAAATTTGGTTTTCCAATGTATAAAGTCGCTTGGAAAAATTATCTCAAAGTTAAGGGCCAACGCTAAGAGGTGACTAGATGAAAATATCAGTTGTAGTTTCAGTTTTTAATGGTGAAAAATATATCAGCGAGCAATTGGATTCATTACGTCATCAAACACGGTGCCCCGATGAAGTCTTATTGTTTGATGATGGAAGTAGTGATAAAACTCCGCAGATAGTTACTGACTATATCACTAAATATTCGCTAGCTAATTGGAAATATACGCGCAATCCTGAAAATAAAGGATGGCGGCGTAATTTTATGGAAGGCATGTGGGCTGCAAGTGGAGATCTCGTCTTTTCTTGTGATCAGGATGATATTTGGCATCAGGATAAGTTAAAGATCATGTGTGAAGTGATGGAAAAATCCCCGCAGATCAGTTTATTGACTTCAAACTATGAGCTCTTTTTTGAGGATGGTAGTTACAAAGATGGCTTCAAGCAAAATGATGGTAGCGTAAGTCAGGTTCCGCTGAAGAATAATTATTTATTAGTTGGACGTCCCGGGTGTACCCATTGCATTCGAAAAGGGCTCTTAGATATTGCACGGAAGTATTGGCGTCCAGAATATCCGCATGACGCTTTATTGTGGCGTTTAAGCTTGTTTAGTGATGGCTTGTATAACTATAATGGTAATTTGATAAAATGGCGTAAACACCAAAATAGTGCCTTTACCAAGGAAAGCCGAGATCTAAAATCTGTTGCGGCAAAGAAAAAGTGGATCCAAACCGCGCGTGCATTTGATGATACTTTACGCGAGTATGTAAATAGCAGTGAGATCGCTGATAAAACCACTAAGTTAAGAGTTTTAGACCGCAATGATCGATGGCTTGCGGTCAGAGAGCGATTTTATCTGACAAAAAATCCTTTAGTAGGTGTGAAGTTAGCGACTTACTGGGATTGCTTTCCGCGTTATCGCCAATATTTAGGTGATTGGTATTTGATCTATCTCAAACACTAAGAAAGAAGGCAGAATTATGATCTCAGTCGTTATGGCGACCTATAATGGTGAAAAATACATTGAACGACAACTAACAACCCTATTAGAACAAACCCGTCGACCAGATGAAGTGATCATTTGTGACGATGTTTCGACTGACAATACTGCTCAGTTAGTGCAAAAGTTTATCAAAGAGCACAGCCTTTCTGATAAGTGGCATTTTTCGATCAATGAAAAGAATCTAGGTTACCGCAAGAATTTTGCGCAAGCTTTGGCAAAGGCTACAGGGAACTACATCTTTTTAGCTGATCAAGATGACGAATGGCATGCAGATAAACTAGCCAAGATGACCGCTTTGATGCAACAAAAGCCGGAGATCAAAGCTTTAAACTGTGCTGTACAATTGATCGATGCTAACGGCAAACCGTTCAACTTGCCTGAGAATAAAGCTTTTTATAACGCTGGTTTTATTTATTCAAAAACACCTTTAGCCAAGTTGACCGAATTCAATGCCAATGCGATCATGCGTAATAATATTTCGCCTGGCTGTACAATGCTGATCCGCAGTGAGTTACGCGATATCTTGGTGGAAGAATATCAAGCAGAGATGCCACATGATTGGCATTTGAATTTAATGGCAGCTTTAGACCATGGCTGTTATTTCTTAAATGAAGAACTTATCGGTTATCGGATCCATGAAAATAATACTTTAGGTGCTTCGACCGACACGCGGTGGCAAAAGGTGTTAGCCAAGTTTGATGTCAGTGAGAAGATCGCTGAACAAGAGGATAATTTATGTGCACTAGACAATTTGGCGCAAGCGTTAAAATTGACCGATGCACCGGAAGTTCTATATTTAGAGGAATATTACGGAACGCGCTTGGCATATTATAAGCATCCTAGTTTAAAAACTTTGGCTAAGTTGAAACGTTATCCAGAATACCGCGCTGATTCTAAATTGCGTGGGCGTTTATGGGATTATGCTTCAGCCTTACATTTAGAAAAAATGATCGCTAGAATAGCAATAAAATAAAGTGTGTACGATAGTGTAACGCTTAGTAAATAACGCGGGCCCCATCACGATGATCATGATGGAGCCCGCGTTATTTATCTAGTGCTGATCGTATTATCGAACACGCTTATTTTTTTAGCAAATATTTTAGATACATCTTAGCGAGATAGGTATTGACGAAAATTTTAGCGCCTAAACCACGGGTCGGCCAACGTTTAACGGTCGTGTTGATCGAAGCCGTCTGTGCTCGATATTCCTTGATCAACTGTTTAACTTGAAGTGTGTAGCGAAAATCTTCAGACTTACCATCAGAAGTATGCCAGATCGCAGCCGGGACGACGTAATTTTCACGCTGGTCTTTTTGCGCCAAGAGACATTGTTCTACCGCATAAAGATGCCAGCCTTCCTTCGCTGGAAAAGGCTGCTTTTCCCAGTAGTCACGGGCAATGACAAAGAAACATTCGTCTAAAGTTTGGACTGGAGTAGGACCAGTGATCGGACGTCCAACATGTTCTTTATGGTCGCCGTGGATGATCGTTGTCAAAATGATCCGATCATTATCGACTAATTCTTGAGGGCTTCCCGCAATACCAGCAACACCAAAATCTTTGGGAAGTGATCTGACCTGGTCTAAGACATCTTTTAAGGCATGCTCATTTAAGAAACGAATATCTGGATGTAGGAAAACTAGATATTGTCCCTTAGCTTTTTTAGCAGCATCATTAAAAGCTTTGCGGGCAGAGTTGTATTCATTATTTTCATTGTTGATGCGGATCAATTCATAGTCAACGCCAGTTTGTTTTTCTAATCCAGCTTTGAAAGCTTGATAGACGTCTTCTTTGTTGACGATAGTGATCAGTGAATATAGTGGATCGGTCATATTAGTTCCTCTTCAATCAGTTTAATTACTAATATTTTACTACAATCCCAGTTAAATAACTATTTTTCATGGGAATAGCGAGCCCGCAAGCCCCAAAGGATCGAAACGGTGTCGATGACTTCTTGAAACATTGCGCCTACGATCGCGGGGATCCACCCGGTGCTGGCAACTAACATTAAGAAGACACAGATGAAGATCCCGATCAACACAGCTTGGCGTGCAATGCGTAAAGTATCTTGGGCGATCTCAACGGCTTTAGCAACTTTTAGCAGGTCATCTTTTAAGATCACGATATCAGCTGATTCACTGGCTGCTGTAGCCCCATGGGCCCCCATAGCGATCCCGACATCAGCGACGGTCAATGAAGGAGCATCGTTGACCCCATCGCCGACCATGATGACTGGATGTTCACTTTCAGGCACTGTCTTTAAAGCCTGGATCTTTTCTTCAGGCAATAATTTTGCTCTGACATCATCGATCCCGACTTCTTTAGCGATCGTTTGGGCAATAGCTTGTTGGTCACCAGTTAACATCATCAAGTGTTTAACTCCATGGTCGCGTAAAGCTTGCATCGTTTGCGCAGCTTCGGGACGTAATTTATCGATAAAGGTGATCACTCCGATATATTGGTCGTTTAAACTGATATAAACACAAGTTTGCGTCGTTTCAGCGATCTTGGCTGTTGGAGCCACAAATGAAGCCTTTCCGACTTTGACGGTCTGACCAGCGATCTGTGCAGTGACCCCGTTACCTGTAACTTCAGATAATTGCTGAACTTCTAATAACTTGACCTCATGTTTAACAGCATAATTGAGCAATGAACGGGCTAGGATATGACCTGAAGATTGTTCGGCACTAGCTGCATAACCTAAAAGTTCTTCTTTGGTCGTACCGGCCACGGGTTTTATCTGATCGACAAAGAGTCGACCGCTGGTGATCGTACCGGTCTTATCAAAGGCAGCTGTTTTGGCTGTGGCCATCTTTTCCAAGACGTTCCCAGTTTTGACCACGATCCCGTTACGTGACGAACGGCTCATCCCGGACACCAAAGCCACTGGAGCAGCTAAGATCAACGGACAAGGTGAAGCTACGACCAAAACTTCGGCAAAGCGCACAGGATCTTTGGAAACAAACCAAGCGATCCCAGCGATCACAAAGGCGATCCCAGTAAATGGAACGGCATAGCGGTCAGCCATCCGGACAAAATGAGCGGGTGTGCTGTCGGCTTGTTTGACTAATTGGATCAAGCGCTGATATTGACTATCTTTAGCGAGTTTATCAACTGTCATCGTTACTGCAGAATCACCATTGATCGAACCAGAATAGATAGTATCGCCGATATTTTTAGTGATCGGTCTAGATTCACCGGTCAAGCTCGATTCATCAAACATGCTACTGCCTTTGATGACATGGCCATCGACTGGGACGGTCTCACCCGGTTTAACGACCAATTGATCGCCGATATTAGCTTCATCGACTTTGATATCGACAAGTTTATCAGCCACGACTTTGTGAGCGGTCTGGGGTGAATTATCTAGTAAGGCTTTTAATTCGGTATGAGCCTTTTTAGAAGCATAGTCTTCGAGCGAATCGCCACCGACTAACATGATCAAAACGATCATTGCTGCCCAATATTGGCCGACAGCAAGTGTCGCAGCGACCGCAGTGATCGCTAGGAGATCGACACCATAGCTGCCTGAGCGTAATGTTTTGATCATTTCTTTTAACATGGATAAGGCGATCAAAGTTCCGGTGGTAGTAATGATGATCTGCGCGACTAAACTAAGGCCAAAGCCAAATTCTAAGATCGCTGAGACCACCGCGATCGTAATGATCAAGCCTAATTTTGTTGAATGTTTCATAATTAACATCCCCTCTTAAAAAATAATTTCAGTTCTACTTTACTTAAACCGTAACACCAAAAATAAACAAAGTAAATTAGAATCGTTCTAAATAATAATGGTTCTCAATTAGAGGGAATAAAACCTTGATTTAATAGGGTTTGTGTATTCAGGTAAAAAAGTGTAATTGAAAAAGGTTATCAATTAGAAGGATCGATGTATAAAAAGGCATAAAATGTATATTGATACAAAAAAGTAGCCAGCCAATACATATGTATCGGCTGGCTACTTTTATCTATATGGTATTAAGCGTCAGTTTTTTTAGGCTTTTCTGCCAAAGTGATCACACCCACGGCATTCAAACCGGTATGCGTCATGATGATCGGACTGGTCAAACGAGCTAGATAACTGGCATCGCTATTTTCTGGTAAGATCGTTTCTTTGATCTTTTCCAAAAATTCAGGATCAGTCCCGACATTTGAAAGCGAAAGAGCTTGGATCGGATTATCTTTGTGTTGTTCTGCTAATTCTTTGCAATGCTTGATAAAAGTTTTGCGGCTACGGCCCTTTGTGAAGACATCAAGGCTGTGTTCATTTAAGCGGACAATGATCTTTAAGTTGATCAATTTTGTCAAGGCCCCAGCAAAGCGACTCACACGCCCACCAGCAACTAAACAATCGAGATTATCGACTAACACATCGACTGTAGTCCGTGAGTAAATATCAGCACAGTGTTCTTTGATCTCTGCGATGGTTTTGCCTTCACGGGCGTCTTTAGCAGCAGCTAGAACTTGGAAAGCAAGACCACGGTCCGTTGATTTACTGTTGATCACGGTAACGTCAGCATCTGACATGTCAGCAGCACTGAGCGCTGTTTCAAATGTCCCGCTCAAAACATCGGAAATCAAGATCGCTAAGACTTGGCTTCCGTCTTTGCCTAATTCATTGAAGGTGTCGATGAACCGTCCCATTGCTGGTTGACTTGTCTTAGGGATGTTACCCTTACGTAATTGTTCCACGAGTTCTTCACGGCTGATATCCTCACCATCGATGTAGTTCTTACCATTTACTTCCACTGATAGGGGGATGATCGTAATGTTATTTTCTTTTATTTCTTCAGGTGTCAATTGGACAGATGAATCCGTAACGATTTTGATCGGTTTTGTCATAGTATATTTAACTCCTTGGATCAAGCTCTATAATATTAATCATTTCCATTATATTATAACTTTTATGGCTTGTGAACCAATAAGAAATAGGATCCAAGTCTAGCAAAATCAAGTATTTTTAGAGATGGTCGTATTTTTGCCTGAGGTGATCTTTGATGAGTTTAGCTTCATTTTCTGTTGTGATCCCATGTTCGCGATAGATCAAGCTGATGACCATCAATAAGTAATCATCAAAGAGCGTGGCCAGTGAGAACGTACGCTCGAGTTGCTCGTCTAAATAATATAAAGGTGTAGTCTTAGTAGTCAGGTCAAAAGCACTACTTAGCTCATGGATGAGTTGGCGCAGGCGATAATAGATGGTAGCAGTTGTTTTCAAGTTGCAAAGATAAGTCTTTTTATTGATAGGCAAGATAAAACGAGTCTTAGGATCGTGGTCAAAGATAATAGCGATGTGGGTGGGATCGACAAAATAGTTGTAATCGACGTGATCGAGTCTGAGCCAACTAGTTGGATGGCGAGTGTAGCCGCTTAGCGGGACAAGTAAGATCTTTCCCCAAACGTAAGGCAGACAAGGGGGCTTTTTAGCAAGGGGGCTGATAAGGCAACGGGCCAGTAAAAGCCCAACCGGTTGGCGTTTGATAAATTGATTGACTAGACGGGTGGATTCCTTGTCACTGATGATGACTCCGCGTTTGGCGTCTAAGATCAAGGAGCGACAATTTTTGAGCCCAAGATCATGACAATCCCAGAGCAAAAGCGAGGTCTGCGTATCTAAAGTTGCATCAGCATCAAAATATCCTTGACGATAGAGCGCCTGTACGCCATTTAGGTCTAGAAAGACGGTTTCCATAAAAATTCTCCTCCTAAAAATTAAGTGAATTTACACAAAATTCAAGTTATTTCAATACTTCAAAATTATTTGGAAGTATTTTTCAAACTATGAAAAAATTCATTTGTGCTATAGTAGCTGATGAATAGTTTGGACTCCAGCATAACAGGCTTTATGCGAAGTAAAAAAGCTACATGCAGGATTTTGTCGTTGAGATGCAGGTTTTGTTTGATATGATCTGGTCGTATGCTAAAAACAGTTTAGGGCCCTAGACCAAACTTTTAAGCAAGGGAAGTCTAGTTGATGTATGAAACAGGATTTGCATATTTGTTGCAAGCAGAACATGAGAAAGCTATCTATGGTGTATTGAAGCGTTTGAATGTGTCCCGTCAAAGTCCCGATTATGAGGATCTAGTGGTCGAGGGGCAGATCGCTTTTGCTCAGGCTTATTGTGCTTATTGCCAAACACATGACAGTGTTACAGAGGAAGCAGTGATGCCTTACCTCTATCAGAAGGTCAAGTGGCGTCTGTTAGACTTATTGCGCAAGCAGACGCGGACCAAGCAAAGAGAATGTGGGTTGCCAGAGAATGTTGATGAACTATGGGCAATGGTCCCGGTGAGCTTTGAAAACGTTATGACTGATGAATTAGTGTTAAAATTATGGAATACGTGCACACCAAATGAGCAGAAATTTTTAGCTTTAAGGTTAGAGACAGGACTATCATTGACCGAAATAGCAAAAATACTGGCAGTTAGTCGCAAAACAGTGTATAAATATAAGTGGAGTATTTTGCATAAATTAATGATATTATAGAGCTAAAATAACTGTTAACTTTTTTCTGTAATGAAAGTGTAATTGAATTTATAATGTCGGTATGCGAAAATTAACTTGGATATTCAGTAAATCATAATGTTTCTTATGTTTTAGTTAAAGGAGTTTTCTATGAAAGGCATAGTTTTAGCTGGGGGGAGTGGGACGCGTCTTTATCCGATCACGCGTGGTATTTCCAAGCAATTGATCCCAGTATATGATAAGCCAATGATCTATTATCCGCTGTCAACGCTGATGTTGGCAGGGATCAGAGATATTTTGGTGATCTCGACCCCAGAATACACACCATTATTTGAAGAACTTTTAGGTGATGGGTCCGATTTTGGGATAAATCTTTCCTATAAAGTCCAAGAAAAACCAAATGGCTTGGCCGAGGCCTTTATCTTAGGTAAGGAGTTTATTGGTGACGATCCAGTCTGCCTAATTTTAGGCGATAATATTTATTACGGCAGTGGATTGAGTCAACTACTAAGAGATGCTACTAAAAAGGAAAAAGGAGCAACCGTTTTTGGTTATCATGTGACTGATCCTGAGCGTTTTGGTGTGGTGGAATTTGACAAAGACCATCATGCTTTATCGATCGAAGAAAAGCCAGCTGAACCTAAGAGTAACTATGCGGTCACAGGGCTTTATTTCTACGATAATGATGTTGTTTCGATCGCCGAGGGCTTGGAACCATCAGCACGTGGAGAGTTGGAGATCACCGATATCAATAAAGAATATCTAAAACGCGGTGATCTAGATGTTAAGCTCATGGGACGCGGATACGCCTGGTTAGACACTGGAACACATGATTCGATGTTGGAGGCTTCGAGCTTTATCGCTACGATCCAAAAACGTCAGAATTTAAAAGTTGCTAGCTTAGAAGAGATCGCATATCGTCAAGGCTGGATCTCTAAAGAACGCTTGATAGAATTAGCGCAACCAATGAAGAAAAACGACTATGGGCAATATTTATTGCGTTTAGCCAATGAAGAATAAGTAGGAGTAGTTAAACATGGTTAAAGTTATCGATACAAAGTTACAAGATGCTAAGATCATCGAGACCGATGTTTTTGGTGATCATCGTGGTTTTTTCACGGAAACATATACAAAGCAAAAATTTATCGAAGCCGGGATCGATTTTGATTTCACTCAAGACAACCAATCACTTTCAGTTGAACCAGGTGTCTTAAGAGGCTTGCATTATCAACGTGCACCTTATGCTCAAACTAAATTATTACGGGCCGTTACAGGTGTCATCTATGATGTGATCGTTGATATTCGTAAAGGCTCACCTACATATGGTCAATGGCAAGGCTTTATCTTAAGTGAATACAACCACCGCCAATTATTGGTCCCAAAGGGGTTTGCTCATGGTTTTGTGACTTTGACCCCAAATGTGAATGTTGCTTATAAAGTTGATGGCTACTACAATCCCGAAGCCGATGGTGGGATCGCCTTTGATGATCCAGATCTAGGGATCGACTGGCCAATGCCGCTCGAACACCTGATCTTATCGGATAAAGACAAAAAACATCCACGTCTAAAAGACGCTGATCTAAACTTTACTTACGGAAAGGACTAACCTGATGAAAAACTTACTTGTAACAGGCGGTGCCGGTTTTATCGGTAGTAACTTTGTCCGCTACATGCTCGAAAAATATCCTGAATATAAGATCGTTAACTTAGATCTATTGACCTATGCTGGTAATATTCATAACTTAGATGATCTAAAGGATAACCCTAATCATATCTTTGTTCACGGCAATATTACAAACCGTGAATTGGTCGAACATTTAGTTAAAGAACACGATATCGATACGATCGTAAACTTTGCGGCTGAAAGCCATGTTGACCGTTCGATCTTACATCCAGAAGTTTTCGTAGAAACAAATGTGCAAGGTACGTTAGCACTCTTACACGTGGCTAAGACAATGGGCTTAGAAAAATATTTGCAAGTTTCGACTGATGAAGTTTATGGTACTTTAGGTAAGGAAGGATACTTCAGTGAAACGACACCATTAGCACCTAACTCACCATATTCAGCAAGTAAAGCCTCTGCTGATCTGTTAGTTCGTGCTTACTATGAAACTTATGGTCTAAATGTGAATATCACACGTTGTTCAAACAACTACGGGCCATACCAATTCCCTGAAAAATTGATCCCGTTGATGACATCAAATGGGATGGATGGTAAGAAATTACCGATCTATGGGGATGGTAAAAATATCCGCGATTGGCTTCATGTCTACGATCACTGCCAAGCAATCGACCTTGTTTTACATAAGGGTCGCAAGGGGGAAGTTTATAATGTCGGGGGGCATAATGAACGGACAAATAATGAGATCGTACACTTGATCGTTGAACAACTTGGTTTAGGTGAAGATGCAATTGAATATGTTGCTGATCGTTTGGGACACGATCGTCGTTATGCGATCGATCCAACAAAGATCGAAACTGAACTCGGTTGGAAGCCAAAATATACTTTTGATACAGGTATCGTTGAAACTGTTGATTGGTATTTAAACAACGAAGAATGGTGGCGCCCACTAAAAGAACGTGCAGCCTTGAATTAAAAAATAAGAAATAAGGGGTTGATGTTATTTAGTTACGTCAACCTCTTATTCAGTAAGGACAGAAAGTTAAAATTTAGGAGATAAAATAAGATGAAAATTTTGATCACTGGTGGCAATGGACAATTAGGTCAAGAATTACAACATTTATTGGATGAGCGTGGGATCGCTTATGATGCAGCTGATGTCGATGTATTGGATATCACCGATGAAGCCAAAGTTGATACCTACTTTGCTAAGAATCGTCCTGAGATCGTGTATCACTGTGCAGCATATACAGCAGTTGACAAAGCTGAAGGTGAAGGCAAAAAAGTAAATGAATTAGTCAATGCAGTCGGCTCAGAGATCATGGCCAAGGCTTGCAAAAAATATGATGCTTTGATGGTCTATGTCAGCACCGATTATGTTTTTGATGGTTTACGAACAGAAGGCGAATATATGCCAGATGATCCTAAAGGCCCACGTAATGAATATGGTCGGACTAAGCTATTAGGTGAACAAGCGATCGAAAAATACTGTGATAAGTATTATATCGTCCGAACAGCTTGGGTCTACGGTAAATGGGGCCACAACTTTGTTTACACGATGTTGAACTTAGCTAAAAACCATGATCGTTTGACTGTGGTCTCAGATCAGATCGGGCGACCAACTTGGACTCGGACATTAGCCGAATTTTTGACATATCTAGTTGATAACAACATCGAATACGGTATTTATCAATGCAGTAATGATGGTCAATGCTCATGGTATGAGTTTGCTAAAGAGATCTTAAAAGACAAAGATGTTGAAGTTGTTCCAGTATCTTCTGATGAATATCCGACCGCTGCTTTTAGACCACCATATTCAGTGATGCATTTGGCTAAAGAAACCGGCTTTGAATTTCCAATGTGGCAAGATGCATTAGCTGAATTTATGAAACAGATCGAAGAATAAAGGATTAAGAATTGTGACAACAGAAGTATATGTAATTTCTCATAAAAAATATAAAATGCCACAAGATAAGATCTATTGCCCGCTACAAGTTGGCAAGGCGCCTCGGATTACGGGGTATTTACGTGATGATTCTGGGGAAAATATCGCTTTAAAAAACTCAAACTACTGTGAACTTACGGGGCAATATTGGGCCTGGAAGAATCGCCAAGCTGACGTAAAAGGCTTAGTTCATTATCGGCGTTTATTTACTAATGGTCAAAACCCATATGGCAGTAAAGAAAGTAAATATAATAAGTTGTTGGATGAAGAAACCTTAGCCACTTTATTACAACAGTACGATCTGATTTTACCTAAAAAAAGAAATTATTATATTGAAACTTTATGGAGCCATTATGAACACTCTCATAATATCGAAGGGCTAGAAGTTACACGCGAAGTAATCGCAGAAAAATATCCCGCTTATTTATCAGCGTTTGAGCAAGTCATGAAACGTAAAAAAGCGCATATGTTTAACATGATGATTGCTAAAAGTAAGATTTTTGATGAGTATTCTGCGTGGTTATTTGACATTTTATTTGAAGTTGAAAAACGAGTAGATATTTCAGGCTATTCACCGTATGAAGCACGAATCTTTGGATATATCAGTGAGTTGTTATTGGATGTTTGGATCGAAGTAAATCGACCTAAGTATTGTGAGTTACCGGTAGCGTTTATTGAGGGACAAAATTATCTTGTAAAAGGCGCTAATATGATCCAACGGAAATTGACAGGTAAATATGAATGATTAAATTACTTAAAGAATTAAAAGCAAGTACGAAATCGTTAAGAATAGTACGTGCGTTGCATAATAAAACTGATAATTTAAAGGTAAGAAAAGTTATTGATATACTATTTATTCTATGTGGTCTACTAAAACTTGCGATTCGGAAAAAGAAACAGTTTAAACCTGAATTATTGGAAAAAATTGCTATAGTCGGAATCGTGAAAAATGAAGGACCATATCTGAAAGAATGGATCGAATATCATAAGTTATTAGGGGTATCTAAGTTTTATATCTACGATAATGCAAGTACTGATAATACAGCAGATATTCTAAAAGAATTCATAGAGGATGGTTCTTTAAGATATCAGTATGTTTCTGGAGTAGCTCACCAAATGGATGTTTATAATGCTGCTCTAGAGATAGCACGTAAAAACGAGGAGTATCTATTGTTTTTAGATGCTGATGAATTTGTTTTTTTACAAAATAATTCAGCCAATCTACTTGAGTCCGTACAAAAAATCTTTAGGAAAGATTCTCATATTGGTGGTATTGCCATAAATTGGTTAGTTTTTGGGTCAGCTAACCATAAAGAAAAGCCTAAAGGATTAGTGACACAAAATTATTTTTTTAGAAGTAAAGAAGATTTTGAAGTCAACGTACATGTAAAAACAATCTGTGATCCAAGAAAAGTTGCAGGCGTGTTAAATCCACATTATCCTGAGTATTTATTTAGGTATTATGCTGTAGATCAAAGATTTAATAAAGTATTTGGGGCATTTAATAGAGGTGGTATCAATCAAGATATCAGAATAAACCATTATTTTACAAAATCTAGGGAAGAATTTATCTTAAAACGGAATCGTGGAATGGCGGATAGTAACCGAGTCAGAGATCCAAAAGAATTTGAAATACATGATAAAAATGATGTATATGATGATTCAATGAAACGGTATAAAAAAGATTTAGAAAGGAGATGTGATTTTGAAGGATAGCGCAAAAATTTGTGCAGGTATTGTTTTGTATAATCCAGAGCTTGAATTATTGCAAAAGAATGTAGATGCTTTATTGGAACAATCAATAAATCAGATTTTCTTATATGATAATAATTCAAAAAATGCAGTTGAAATTGCTAAATTTTTCAGAGATTATGATAAGGTCGAATACCTATGTAATGATGCAAATAAAGGGATTGCTTATGCACTTAATCAATTAATTGATTATGCGGACAAAAAGGGATATGACTGGTGTCTAACGATGGATCAAGATTCAGTTTGTGCGACAAATATGATTGAAGAATACACTAAATATCTTGATTATCCTAAGGTAGCGTTAATATGTCCATTTGTTCTAAACAATGGAAAATTTACATTAACAGAGTTCGAAAAGCTACGATTAGATAATGTTACTGAACTCAAAGACCCGATCGATTGCATTACTTCTGCTTGTTTAAATAATGTAAAAATTGTGAAGGAAGTAGGTGGCTATACCGAAAAACTATTTATTGATTTTGTTGATACAGATTTAAATTGCAAGGTGCTAGAGAACAATTATAAGATATTAAGAATAAATACTACTTATTTAGTTCAGCAAATGGGGAATGCACATAAAGTACCTTTTTTTGAATTATTACAAAAAATGACCAAAAAAGATATATTTAGACGAATGAAAGTTGCAAATGTGTATACAGATCAGCGATTATATTACTCTGCTAGAAATAGTCGTTATGTTCGTAATACGTATAAGAATCATGGCAAGCGTACCGGCATAGTTTTTATGTTTGCTTATTATTGTTATTTTACATTAGTTTATCCAATGGATAGAAGTAGAATAAAGATGTGGTTGTCCATTATAAAGGGACATCGAGATTATAAAAAGCTTGACTGAGGATTTAGAGATGATATTATTAGGTCTTTTTATTTTTCTAGTAATTGTAGGCTTCTTTTTAAAAGAAAATGTATTTTTTAATTTGTTAGAGATACTTGTACTGGTGGTAACTGTTGGAATTAGCATAAATATAGCTGATTTTGCAGCATATAACTCAGTATATCAATATATAGGGGCAGGGAACTTTTATCCTAATACGGGGGTTGGTTGGTGGTTTCTTTGTAAGTTGGGAAATATGGCAGGTATGACCTATGGGCAATTTAAAATGGCTATTCTTTTACTAGGTTTACTACTAATTAGATCAACTATCAAATATTTTACTAGTAATCAAAATTATATTTGGAGTCTATATATAATTTATCCCGCAATAACGGATCTGATCCAGATACGTTTTTTTATGGGGATAGCAATAATTATTTGGGCTATTAAATATTTGTTAAGAGATACAACTAAGGGATATTTTATATATTGCATGCTAGTTATAATCGCAGGACAAATTCATAACTCTGCATATTTTTATATATTTTTTATTTTTTGGAAAATAGTGATAAAAAATATAAGAGTTACAATAACTATGTTAACTGTCTTTTTGGGTATTTGCTTTGCTGAAAAAAGTATTCTTGTAAACATCATTAGCCAATTTGGTACAGGACAAGAAAATGAGTTTTATTTGAATAATACATTATATCAGCCAACTGTATCTCAAACTATATTTTTTAGTTTAATGAATGCGATGTTCATTGTGAGTGCTTTTTATATAAGGAAAAGTATAATTTTAGAAAATCAATATGATCTGATACCTAAAGTTGAAAAAAACTATTTGGATTTCATATTAGCTGTTGATATTATGGCAATAGTAATTATTTCAATGGCAATGTTCTCTTTTACATTTTTTAGATTACAAAAACCACTTTGGATATTAAACTTTATTGATGTAGCAATTTATATGACATATGTTAAAAAAGGAAAAGTAAGCCCAGGAATTATTATTACAATATATGCTATTTTAGGGATTATTGCGCTAATTGGAACAGAAAACTTAGCCTTGCATGATTTTTTTGGTATTCAAATATAGATAAATGGGAGACGTACAATATGAAGGTAGCTATTTTGATGTCAACGTATAATGGAGGAGAGTACCTACAGGATCAAATAGACTCTATAAAAAATCAAAGTGAGCTTAATTGGAATCTCTATATTAGAGATGATGGTTCGAATGATAACACTGAAGCTATAATAAAAAAGAATCTAGCTTATGATAGCAGGATCGAATATATGGCGGATAAAGAACAAAATCTTGGACCTAAACGTTCTTTTTTCAAAATGCTAAAAGAAATTGATGCTGATTATTATTTTTTCTGCGATCAAGATGATGTATGGAAAGAAGACAAAATTGATATAATGTTGTCATTTATCAAAGAAAAAGAAAATGGTCAACCTGTTTTGGTATATTCTAGTTTGGAGTGTGTCGATGAGGAATTAAATAGAATTAATAACGACTTTGAAGAGTTAATGGGAAAGTTAAACAACGCTAAAGATCGCTTTATTGGAAACGATATGCCGGGAGTGACTATGCTGTTCAATAAAAAAGTCAAGGACCTCTTTATGAAAACCACTAAATATGATGACATTGAGATGCATGATTGGTGGATAGCATTACTAGCAGCTAACTTTGGTAAAATTTATTTTATCGATCAAAAGCTTGTTTTATATCGCCAGCATGGAAGCAATACAGTCGGTGCTGGATACAATGGTGGAATAGTGAAAAAATTTTTCCATACAGATATTTTAAAACGACAAGAAAAATTAGTAAATGTTTCTTATAGACAGGCCAAAACTTTTTTTGAACAGTATGAGCAACAATTAGATAGTAGGAAACACAATTTACTTTTGGAGTTAGTAAATTGTGAAGATAAAGGATTTCTTGCAAGGAGAAAGTTCTTTAAAACATATGATTTGCAAGGAACGAGTCCACTGAGAACTGTGGTCTACAGGTACCTATTCATTTTTAGATTGAAGAGAATTTTGAATACAAGTTACCGCTAGTAGGAACTAAAGGTATAGGGAGGAAAAAAAGTGAACGAAATTAATAAACAGCAATTCAATATTGATATTCTACAAATTCTTAACGTGGTGAAGAAATATTGGAGAGCTTTAATTACTTGTGGTGTTATAGGAATGTTATTAGCTTTGTTAATTGCATTTTTCTTTATTACACCTAAATATAGTTCTAGTATTGATCTTTTGGTAAACCAAAAAGCAGATACAACGCAAGCGCAATTTACAGCACAGCAAGCTGATTTGCAAGCTATCAATACGTATAAGGATGTTTTGAAAAAATCAGTTATTCTAGAACCAGTATTGAAAGAAATCAGGGAACGAGATAACTACCAAGGATCTCTTGCAACACTTCAAGGTGCAATATCAATTTCAAATGAAGCTAATTCACAAGTTGTTAGTGTTACAGTAACTGATGCTAACGCTTATGTAGCTACTGATATTGCTAACACGATTGGAAAAGTTTTTACTCAAAAGATTAAAAAGATTATGCAAGTTAATAATGTGACTGTAGTAAATAAAGCGACAGTTAATACTACACCTGTTTCACCTAACAAAAAATTATTTGCTATTATTGGATTGCTTTTGGGAATAAGTTTAGGGGTTATTTGGGCAATTGTTAAAGAAATTACTGATACGACTGTTAAGGAAATTGATTTATTAACTAATGAACTAGGTCTGACTGATTTGGGTGTTGTTTATCATATCAGTGATAATAATAAAAGGTTTAGAATCGTTAATGTCGAAGATGACTCTAATGAAGATGAACCTAACAATGATATAAGACGAGTATAAGGAGAAAAAAATGCTTTTTTGGAATAAAAAGAAACATTTGGAAACAAACAGTATGGACAATGGAGTTAATTTGATTACTGTTTCGTTACCCAAATCTGTAAATACAGAACAGTTTAATACGATAAGAACTAATATTGAATTTTCGAGTATTGATAAAGAGAGAAAGTCTTTAATGTTTACCTCTTCAATGGCCTCAGAAGGTAAATCAACGGTGGCTGCTAATACGGCTGTTGCTTTTGCACGACAAGGAAAGAAAGTTTTATTGGTGGATGCGGATCTAAGAAGACCGACTATCAATGCTACTTTTAGCATACAAAATCCAGTAGGATTAACAAATTTCTTAACCGAAAAAAATTTGAATATCAATGATGCGATTTATCGTACTTCGATTAAAAATCTATATGTTATGCCTAGTGGTCCAATTCCTCCTAATCCATCTGAGTTGATTGGCTCAAAAAAAATGTCACGTGTAGTTGAGGCATTGGATAGTGCTTTTGATTTAGTTATTTATGATGCGCCACCTGTTTTATCAGTGACTGATGCCCAAATTTTATCAACTAAGGTAGATGGTACTATTTTAGTTGTACGTGAAAACAAAACTGAAAAAGTTTTAGTTAAACAAGCAGTGAGATTGATCCAACACGTAAATGGGGAAATATTGGGCGTGGTTTTAAATGATGTTCGTGGTGAAGGATCTGGATATTATGGTTATTATGGCTAGGGAGAAATTGTAAAAGACCATATAGAGCAGTTAATATGCAGTGGATCATCTACTCAGGTTGGAGTAAATGAAGTAATACCAAATTATATGTGTAGTTTGATCGTAATAACTATCACAGTTTCATAAATGTTATTAAGTAAGATAGTATTTGATTGACTAGAGAGGAATAGTAATGAATTTTGAAAAGATAGTAGATTTACATTGTCATATATTACCAGGAATTGATGACGGCTCACAAAATTTGGAAGACTCACTAAGGTTAGCTGAGGAAGCTGTACAAGACGGTGTGACGCATATTCTTGCGACCCCACATCATTTAGATAATAGATACGTTAACCACCGAAGAGATGTTGAAAATTTAGTAAAAGATTTTCAACTAGAACTAGATGATCGTCAAATAGCTTTAAAAATTTTCCCCAGTCAAGAGGTCCATATAAATGGGGAACTAATACAGAAGTATGATGATCTTTTGGGTGTAGATCTCAAAAAAAAATATATGTTATTGGAATTTCCACACAGTAGTGTTCCAGCATATACAGAAAAGATAATTTTCGAATTATTGAAATTGGGTACAACGCCCATTATTGTCCATCCCGAAAGAAATAAAGCAATTCAAAATAAAACAGATATTTTATATAAATTTATTCAACAAGGTGCTTTGGCTCAAGTTACAGCGACAAGTTATATTGGCGGATTTGGTAATGATGTTGCCTCGTTATCGCGAAAATTAGTTGAACATGGCCTTGTTCAAATCGTAGCATCTGACGCTCATACTATGAAAAACAGAAATTTTGTATTAAGTGAAGCCTTATTGCAAATAGGGCAAGATTTTGGTGAACAAAAAGCGATGCAATTTGAGCAGAATGCGGAAGATTTGATCAATGGTGCGAATGTTATAGCATCTAATTATAGAAAAATTGAAAAAAAGAAACGGTTCTTTTTCTTCTGATTGTTATATTCTTAGGAGGAGTTTTGGTGTGAATGTTAGGAAAAAAGAGACTAAAATTTACTTAGATAAAGATAGAGTCCAGTCACGATGTTTTTATATTTTTACCAAAAGAGTGTTAGACATTATATTTAGTGTGATTGGTCTAATAGTATTAACACCAATCTTTTTAATTGTTTCGCTTTGGATCAAACTATGTGATAATGGACCGGTATTTTATATACAGGAACGCGTAGGGTTGAACGGGAAAAAGTTTAATATTTACAAGTTTAGGTCCATGTACGTCAATGCTGATTTATTACTTGAAAAACTTAAACAAAAGAATGAAGTTCAAGGGCCGATGTTTAAAATGAAACATGATCCACGTGTTACCTCGGTTGGCAGATTTATTCGTAAGACTAGTATTGATGAATTGCCACAGTTAGTTAATGTACTAAAAGGTGATATGAGTCTAGTTGGCCCTAGACCTCCACTACCAGATGAAGTTAAGCAGTATAGCGAGTATGACTTACAACGTCTTTGGGTCGTACCAGGTTGTACAGGTCTATGGCAAGCAACTGAACGAAATAATGTGGGTTTTGATGAAATGGTTGATTTAGATTTGGCTTATATTCAAAAAAGAAGTCTGATTTTTGATTTAAAAATAATTTTATTGACGATAGGGGTTATTTTTAATCCGAATGACGCTTATTAGTATTATAATAAAATTGTTAATGTATTATAATTAGTGAGAAGACTATTGAGCTAATATGTATCTGAGAGGTAAGATAGAATGTCAGAAAATAATTCAGTGAAAAGAGCTGCACTGATAAATGCTGCAGGAAAGTATTCAAAAGTGCTAATAGCTATAATTATTAATTCGATATTGGCTCGAATATTATCTGCAGATGACTATGGTGTGGTAGCAGTAATTACAGTGTTTTCTACATTTTTTGCTACTTTTTCAGATATGGGATTTGGACCAGCTATTATACAGAATAAGAATTTAACAACTAAAGATATAGATAATATATATTCATTTACAGTATATTTATCTTTTATATTGATGATATTATTTATTGGGAGTTCTTATCCAATATCTATATTTTATGAAAATAAAGCATATATTTGGTTAGGAATATTACTGAGTTTTTCACTTCTGTTTGACTCACTTAATATGGTGCCCAATGGAATTTTAAATAGGGATAAAAGATTTATATTAATTTCAATTAGAATAATTATTGTTTATAGTATATCAGCTAGTTTGACGGTCGTCTTAGCATTGCTGGGGTTTCGGTACTATGCGTTAGCAATTCAGTCGATTACAACTGCTTTTATGACATTTACTTGGAATTATATTACTACTAGACCTAAATTTAATGTGAGATTTAAATTCAGTAGTATAAAAAAGGTGTTAAATTATTCAAGTTATCAGTTTGCATTCAATATGGTTAATTATTTTTCTAAAAATTTAGATAATCTATTAACGGGTAAATTTATGGGGGATGCAAATCTGGGTTACTATAATAAGGCTTATACTTTAATGCTGTACCCTGTTGATAATCTAACAGGTGTTGTTACCCCCGTATTACATCCCATTTTAGCGGATTATCAACGAGAGATAAAGATAATATACGATAAATATATTCGTATATTCAAAATATTATTTTGTATTGGAAATTTTGTGGCCCCATTTTGTTATTTGGCAGCAACAGAAATCATTTATATAATGTATGGTGCAAATTGGAATAAATCAGTAATTTGTTTCCAAGTACTTTCCTTAGCTATTATCCCGCAAATGTTAAATGCTATTTCGGGTGGTGTTTTTCAAGCTATAGGTGATACTAGATTATTGTTTTTAAATGGTTGTATCAATACAATTATTACTGTTATAGGAATTTTAGTAGGGATATTCTACGGTAAATCCATATTGATGCTATCTGTATGTATAGCGATCGCATATATTATACAATTGATCACAACAAGTTATATTTTGATTAAAGTGGGATTTGAATATAGAATAAGGGAATTTTTTGAGTATATTAAACACGAACTTATTATACTAGTAGGGATGATAATTGCTGTGGTGATATATAAATTTGCATTTACAAATATATTATTGTCATTTACAGTTAAGTTCTTATATCTTGGGGCTATTTATATAATTCTATTATTTGTTACAAGAGAATATAAATTGTTTGTATCGTTTATTAAAAGATAGACAGGTTTTATCATTGTGAGGTATAAAGTACTATGGGGAAGAGAATTGTTTGGTTGGATTTTGCAAAGGGTGCTACGATATTTTTAGTGGTGTTAGGTCACGTATTAGCGGCTATTTTTAATAATCTTGTTGTCGAGAGCAGTCTAGGGACGATAGTTTTTAAATTTATAATGTATTTGGTTTTTTTGGCGATTATGCCTATTTTCTTTGCGTTAAGTGGCTATTTATATCAAAATACTCAAAATTTTGGAATTTATAGAAAAATGCTTTTAAGAAAATTGATTTCATTAGGTATTCCGTATATAGTGTTTAGTATTTTACTGGTATTATTAGCTACATTTTTTAAGCTGAATATTGCAGGTGTTTCCAGCTTAAAAGATATTATATATATCGGTGTTAGGCCAATCGCCTATCTTTGGTTTCTACAGTCTTTATTTTTAGTGTTTATGCTAGTTGGGGCACTATCATTATTAAAGATAAAAAATAGTCTACAGGTCATTATTTTATTGTGTGGCACTCTTATAGGTGAATTTATATCAGATAAACAATTTTACTTTTATGTATTCCAAACATTTTCTTGGGCACTTTGTTTTTATTTAGGATATTTAATCAAGTGCAATAAAAATTTACTTAGTAGGAAAAATGCATTAATAAGTGTCGGTTGTATAGTTGTTTCTATAATTTGGCAAATTAATACTGATCCTCAGTGGTATTTGCGCGGGGATTTTTTCACCTTTGAGAATACCATAGGTAAACTTGCTAGTATTTTCGTTTTTATGTATATATATCATAAAGTTTCTGGTAGTAATAAAGTGTCTCAGCGATTCAGTAGTTACGGCCGAGTATCACTGATAATTTATTTAGTTCATGTTCCGTTAATATCTATAATGAGGAAAACATTGATGACAGCAGGAATTACCAATGTAACAGTGATTTTTTGTGTTTGCTTTGTGGGAAGTTGGTACTTGAGTATTTTTTCCAGCTGGATAGTAGAAAAATTTAAACCGTTAGATTTTGTTTTTTATCCACTAAGATATATAAATATAGATAAATTTCATAGTCGCCATCTATGAATAACTCGATAGCTCCCAGTTTTGGGGGCTTTTTTGTATTCTTCCAAAAAAATTGCTATCTTCAACAAAAAACTTCGCGATAATGGTTAAAAATATTTTAAGGGTAATTTTTGATATTGCGTTTTCATTATTGGCATAGTATCATTTAAATATAAATAAATTAACTTAACAGGTTGCATAGTTAGTTTATATAATATATATCCTCTATTTCCCCGTGTTTGTCGCTGGTTCCGATGGCTGGGGATTTTTTGTTTGTGCTATGACAGCGGTACCTCAGAACGATTTCTTTCTAATTATTGTGAACTACCTTTTGAAAAATGTGAGCGGTCCAATTTTTTTAATGAGCCGTTTCTAATCACGAAAAAGCCCTTGTCCATAGCGCGGACAAGGGCTTTTACTAAATTAGTTATTTTGTAATATCGCCACCGACATATTTTTTAGAGATCTCTTTTAATTTACCATCTTTGCGGAGCTTATCTAAGGCCTTATCAACGCTCTTTTGTAATGCTTTATCTTTTTTAGACATCAAAGCACCGATCTTGGCTGGATCTTCTTCTTTGGAAACATCAGTTGCTTTAAGACCCTTAGTTGAGTGGTCTTTTTTGTAGGCATACCAAGCAGACATTGAGTTGATCGCACCTTTTGCACGATCTTGTTTGATCAGGTCAAGCGAAGTTGTAAAGTCAGAAGATGGAACGACTGTTGCTTTATATTTTTTAGCGATGAGCGCATTGTCAGTCCCAGTCCCAGCTGCGATCTTTTGCCCCTTGATCTGTTTTAACTTAGTCAGATCAGTTCCTTTTTTGGTGATCAAAGCAAAGTGTGAGTAGATATAAGGCTTAGAAAAAAGGTATTTTTCTTTCCGTTCTTTGGTGATCGTTACGTTGTTTAAAACAACATCATATTTACCCGTGTCAAGACCTGCGATCAAGCCATCCCACTTAGTAGGAACAAATTTAGCTTTAAGACCCATTTCCTTGGCGAGTTGTTTACCTAATTCTACCTCAAAACCAGTCAATTTGCCGTCCTTACGGTAAGAATAGGGAGCAAAAGTTCCTTCTAATCCAATGGTCAAAGTCCCTTTTTCCTTTAATTCTTTAGTTGTTTGTGCCGGAAGCTTTTCAGCCGCTGAAACATGTTGGGGCTTTACGGCGTTCAAGGCAAAAGTCAAACCTAGGATACCTGCGACAGCTAAGATATTTTTAAATGTTTTTTTCATGATAAAGTCCTTTCGTTAATTCAAGTTATCTAATGTCATAGCACTGATGAATTCCTTGATCCGTGGATCTTTTGAATTGAAAAAGTCATCTTTTGACCCTGAGAAATTGATCTGCCCGTCTTCGATAAAGAGGACCTTATCGGCAACGTGGCGCGCAAATTCTAGGTTATGGGTCACGATGATCAGTGATTGTTTTTCGGATGCTAATTCTAAGAGCACTTTTAAAACTTCGAGCTCTAATTCAGGGTCAAGCGCACTAGTTGGCTCATCTAAGAGAATATAACGCGGACGCATCGCTAGTGAACGTGCGATCGCAACGCGTTGGGCTTGACCACCGGATAGTTGGTTAGGATAGGCCGTAGCTTTTTGTTTGAGTCCGACTTTATCCAATAGTTCTAAAGCGCGTTTTTTAGCAGTCTGTTTATCTTCTTTTAAGACGTGGACTGGTCCTTCCATGACGTTTTTTAAGACCGTCAAATGTGGAAAGAGGTTATAGTCTTGAAAGACCATTTCCGTTTTTTGGCGAACGGCTAAGGTCTCTTTTTTAGTGATCTTTTTGGCAAAATCAAGCTCGATCCCATCACAATCATAGGTTCCGCTTTCAGGTCGTTCAAGTAAGTTCAATGAACGTAATAGTGTCGATTTACCTGAGCCAGAGGGCCCCACCAAGACCGTCGTTTCGTGGTCGTTAAATTCAGTTGTGATATTTTTGAGCACCGTTTGTGTGCCAAAAGTTTTAGTTACATCTTTTAGTCTCAACATAAGTTATGCCTCCCTATACTTGGGGCTTGAGGTAACGGGTCGTCACCTTTTCAAGCCAACTTTGAACAAATGATAATATTGTACATAAAATCGCGTATAGAGCGGCCACCGTACAGTACATTACTAAAGGTTGATAATTTTCAGCTGCGATCTGTTGACTGACTTCAAACATTTCAACGATCGTGATCGTCGAAGCAAGTGAAGTATCTTTGACTAAGCCGATAAAACTATTTGACAGCGGCGGTAACGAGACACGCGCTGCTTGCGGAATGATGATCCTAAAGAGTGTCTGGAGGCGTGTCATTCCGATCGCTTGAGCGGCCTCCCATTGCCCCTTAGGAATCGATTCGATGGCTGCTCGGATCGTTTCGGAAGCATAAGCGCCAGTATTTAACGTAAAGACGATGATACCTGCCGTAAATGGTTCGAGCTTGATCCCGTCAGGAAAGACGCCTTTGATCGTTAAATATGGAAGTCCGAAATAGACGATAAATAATTGAACGATCAAAGGAGTGCTCCGGAAAAGCCACACATAGAATCTAAAAATTGCTTTGATAATCAAAAATGGACCTTTAGTCTGTGAAATACGGATCAAAGCCGTGATCAAAGCCAACACGAGCCCTAGGGCAAACGAGATGACCGCAAGCGGGATCGTATATTTGAGCCCCGCACTGATCAGTTCTGGCAATGATGACCAAACTGTGTGCCACATTTTATCCACCACCTTTAAAATTAATGTACTTTTAGTAAGTTAAGACCACTTAATTGTACGTGGTTTAAACTAAATAAGCAATAGTAAAAGCTTAATTACCTAAAATAAGTAGAATTATTTGGAAATATAGGAAAGTATAAATACTAATGATAGAATAAAGGTATAAAATTGTTGAGATGCTGAAAAAATGTATATATGGCAATGATAGAGTAACTAGTTATCGTGATAGAGTAGCTATACTATTGTGATAGAGTAAAGGCAGAAAATGCGGGAACAAAATTGTTGAGATACTGAAAAAATGTATATAGGGTAATGATAGAGTAATTAATTGTGGTGATAGAGTACTATTCATAGTAATGGTCCAAAAAACTAAAGAATATTGAGTGAGCTGAGAAAGTAGTTGTATACTGATGAATAAGCAGTATAGCTGTTGTAGATAGAATATCCTCGTCCCTGTTAATTATTTTTTATGAAAGGAAATGTAATTTATGACTGAAGCACAAGAATTTATAGATAGAAGTGAGTCTAGCATTTTTGATAGAAAAGCCGCAGAATATGATGTCAAAAAAGTAGCTAATACATTAATAGCTTTTGCTAATGCAGATGGTGGCAGTGTTGTTTTGGGAATAAAAGATAGAAAGCTTGAGGGAGTGGATCATCTAAGTAATAAAAGAAAAAATGATTTAATTCAAGCGGGGTTTGATTTAGTTATTCCTAAGTTAAAAGTTGAACACAAGTATGTCAAATATATAAATACTGATGGTTCAGAAGGTAATTTATTAGTGCTCAGTGTAGCTCCCAGTTCAGACATCATATACACTAATACGAAGGATGAAGTTTACTTACGAGTTGGTGATGAAACTAAAAAATTAGGATACGAGGATCGGAGACAATTAGAATTTGATCGTGGAATACGAAATTATGAGTCAACAGTAATTAAAGACGCATTATTAGACGATTTAGATGCTGATATGGTGGAAGAATATAAAAAATTATACGATTTTGAGGGAGTGAGGTAACTGTTAATAAAAATGTAGAACTATATAGAATGATATAGAAACATGTGCTATAATTAAATCATAGAAAGAACAAATGTAGGTGGTTTATTATGGCAATGTTAAAACCAAAAGAAATGGCTGAAAGATTAGGTGTTACAGTTAGAACTTTACAAATTTGGGATAAAAAGGGAACTTTAAAAGCTCATCGTACTCCCACTAATCGAAGATATTATACGGAAGAACAATACCTAGAATATATTGGTCAATCAACGAGTAATAATCGCAAGAATGTTGCTTATGCTAGAGTATCGACATATGGGCAAAAAGATGATTTAAAAAATCAAATTGATTTTATTAGACAATATGCTAATGCCAAAGGCGTTATTCTTGATGAAACAATTACTGATATTGGAAGTGGACTTAATTATAACCGTAAAAAATGGAATCAATTACTAGAAGAAGTAATGGATAATCAAGTTGATACAATCTTTATTACATATAAAGACAGATTTATCCGTTTTGGTTATGACTGGTTTGAAAGATTATGTAAGATGCACAATACAGGAATTGTAGTATTAAATAATATTGAAACTAGTCCTACTCAAGAAATGATCAACGATATGATAAGCATTGTACATGTATTTTCTTATCGCTTATATGGTTTACGCAAGTATAAAAGTAAATTGAAAAATGACGGGTCTTTGAAAAGTGGTAAAAATAATGATTCGAGTTCAAAAAGTAAGACTCTATCCCGATCAAACAATGAAGAGGATTCTTGATGATTTATGCGATTATCGTAGATACTGTTGGAATCAAGGGTTAGCTTTATGGAATGATATGTATGATAGTTCCTTGATTTTAGGGGATAAAAAGTTAAAACCTAGCGAACGTAGGGTTCGTGATGAATTAGTAGCTAATAAAGCGGATTGGCAGTATCAATTATCAGCTCGTTGTTTACAATTAGCAATCTCTGATCTAGGTAAAGCTTGGAAAAATTTCTTTGATAAGGCACGACCTGATTGGGGCAAGCCCAAATTTAAGTCTAAGAAAGCTCCTAGACAAGGCTTTAAAACTGACAGAGCTAAGATCGTTAATGGTAAGCTAAGACTTGACAAACCACTTGGAATCAAAACTTGGTACGACATCAGATTTAAAGGAGCTAAGTCTTTAGAAGGTGATTTAAAAGTCGTTTCAATTTACCGTGAAAATGATAAATACTGGGCTAGTCTACCTTTTGAAGTTGAAATAACTAAAAAGGGTAAAACTGGTAATAAAACAGCAGTAGATATTAATGTAGGTCATATTAACTATACTGAAGGTAAAGTTAATACACTACCTGATAATTTAAAAAAGCTTTATAAACGTATTAAACACTATCAACGTCAGTTAGCTAGAAAACGTGTGGTTAATGGAAATAAAGCTACTAAAACAAATAATTACGTTAAAACGAGAGCCAAGTTACAACGCGATTATCGCAAAGTAGCTAATATTCAACATAATATTATCCATAAATTTACAACTAAATTAGTTAGTGATTATGACAAAATCGTGATCGAAGATTTAGATGTAAAGAAAATGCAGATGACACACGTAGCTTCTAAAGGCTTACAAAGATCATTATTTGGTTACTTTAGACAAGTATTGACCTATAAAGCTGGCTGGCATGATAAAGAAGTAGTCTTAGCTGATAAATACTATCCAAGCACACAAAGATGTTCTGATTGCGGGCATATCAAGACTGGGGATGAAAAAATTAGTCTTGATGGTAATCAAAAACATAAAACTAAGCATAACGAATATATTTGTTATGAATGTGGTGCGATCATGGATCGAGATGAAAATGCCGTAGCTAATCTTTTAGCTTTATTAAACTAGAAAATATAACGGGGTGGGCTACACCCTTAAGCTATCTGAGCTAGTCAATGTCATTACCCTCTTGTTAGGATATGGGAACACTAGCGTTGACGGTAGTAAATAAAATTTAGGAAAGGAAAAGCTATATTTCTTTCTAATAATATAGAATTAATAGATATTGTTCTATATTATTCTACATTTTATATAGCAGTAGTAAATGCTGTAACACATAGAGCATATAATCTGAATGGTGATGATATAAGAGTAATAATGTATGATGATAGGATCAGTATACATAGTCCAGGGGGATTGCCTTCTGTTATTACTAAGGAAAATATGCGAACACAGCACTATTCTAGAAATCCATACATTGCCCGGACGTTAGTAGATATTGGATGGGTAAAGGAATTTGGAGAAGGTGTTAATAGAATATTTGAAGAGATGCAGGAATTTTATTTAGATGATCCGGAGTACATTGTCACTAATACTAGTACGGATCTGGTATTAAAAAATAATATAGTTATGCGAACTGTTAGAAGAGATAAAGCATTGCAAAATAAATTAGGAAAAGTGTGGGATAATTTAACATTTGTCGAACAAATGGCTATAGTTCAAGTGTATGAACATGGGGAAGTAAGGACTAAAAGCTTGGCAGAATCTAACGATAAGATAAGTGTACAAATGGCACGAAGAGCTTTAAAAAATTTAACTGACAAGAAAATTTTAAAGCGAATAGCTACAGCACCAACAGCACCCAATCAGTACTATGTTCTTGCAGAAGATAAATAGATCCACCCCGATAAGCTCAAATTAATGTTAAAATTAAGGTAACTAAACAAAAGTGGGTGATCAGATGTTTCCAGAAAGACTACGGGCCTTAAGACTAGGGGCAGGGCTATCGTTAAGCGAATTAGCCCAAGCGTTAAACCAAATGGAGGTCTCATATAGCAAACGCAACAAAACGATCTCACAGATCGGAAAATGGGAGCGAGGCACGACCACACCATCCTATCTAGAAGTTTTGCAGTTAGCACAATATTTTCAGGTATCACTAGATTATTTAAGTGGGCGTTCTTTTGACAATTATGATCTTAATGAGTTATTTGCTTCCAATGCGCAATTATCATTTCAACAACAAAAGCTGACAGCTAAGACACGTGGTGAGATCTATGCCTTGATCAAAGGTTATTTGAATCAGCCAACTGCGACAAAGCAAACGACTGAAGAGATCAGCTTAGATCTAGGGTGGGACCACATTGAAGATAAATAGAACTATTATAAAAAATATTGCTTTAAATTTTATTGGTGCGCTCATCTATGCGTTAGCGATCAATTCTTTTTTGATCCCGAGCAAGTTAGGTGAAGGTGGTGTGACGGGCTTGATGACGATCTTTTATTACTGGATCGGTTTTCCCCCAGCACTGACGAACCTGATCTTAAATGGGATCTTATTATTTGTGGGCTGGAAGATGTTGAGTAAACAGACGGTGCTATACACGATCGTGGCGATCGCTAGTATCTCTTTTTGGCTCAAACTCACCAGTCAGATCCAGTTCAAACTTAACGATCCACTCGTAGCTGCGATCATTGGTGGTGTTTTGATGGGGATCGCAATGGGCATTATCATGAAAGGTGAAGGGACCACGGCGGGCAGTACGATCTTGGCTAAGATCATGAATAAATACTTTGGGATCAAGACAGGTTCAGCAATGCTAGGCTTTGATCTGATGGTAGCCGTCCCCTCATTTGTCTTGATCGGTTTTGAAAATATGCTCCTGACGATCATTGAATTATACATTTCAGCAGTAGTTTTAAATAAAATGTTAGAAGCATTTATTGCAAAACGGGCTTTTACGATCATTTCAGACAAAAGCGAAATGATCGCGCAGGCGTTGTCAACGCTTAACCAAACAGGGATCACGTTATTGGATGGTCATGGCTATGTCAGTGGGCAACCAAAAAAGATCATCTATTGTGTTTGCCAAGCTAAATTGCAAGTCAAAGTCATGGATAAGATCGCGCAGATCGATCCTAACGCCTTTGTGGTCTTAGACGAGGTCAGAAGCGCCTATGGCAACAACTTAATTAAATTATTATAAAAATTAGTTGACATTGCTCTAATATGTTTGTATTATGAATAGCAACAGAAGTCGTAGAAGTAGTCCTATCATCTGGGAGTCAGAAAGCTGGCGGTCGATGCGAGCCAGTCAGGGTGGTAGGTACCAAATATAGACGACGTGATTCTGAACGGCAGACCGGACCGTTATCACACCGGTGAAAGTGAAGTGAGTTTTATTACTCACTTAAGCTGGGTGGTACCACGGTTTATTTAAGTCGTCCCTTTTTTAGTTAAAGGGGCGACTTTTTTTGTGGTCAGTCAAGAATTTAGGAGGGAAATTTATGCACAAATGCGGTGGACTTTTGCGCTATCTACATAACGAGAGGAATTTGAGACAACGTAGATAATTTTAGATCCGGGGGAAGAATTAAGATGAAAAAGATAAATTTTGGAGAAGCAGTTATTATTCTAGTTTTGATGTTAGCTATTTTAGGGACTGGAGTCATCGGATTTGGTCTCTCGCCACAAGTACCCGTTTTATTTGTGGTCGCTTTATTAATTGCATGGGCTAAGATCAAAAAAGCAACTTGGGAGAAAGTTCATGATGGGATCACGGAAGGTATCACGACGGCGATCATTCCGATCTTTATCTTCTTGTTGATCGGGACTTTGATCGCGGTTTGGATCAAGGCCGGTATCATTCCAGCCTTGATGGTCTTTGGCTTTAATAGCTTGAGTGTTAAATTTTTTGTGCCCTCGGCCTTTATCGTTTGTTCGGTGGTCGGATTATCGATCGGGAGTGGTTTTACTACGATCTCAACGGTCGGGATCGCGATTTTAGGAATGGGCATGACGATGGGCTTAGATCCAGCTTTAGTAGCGGGTGCGATCTTATCAGGTGCGATCTTTGGCGATAAGATGTCGCCTTTGTCTGATTCGACCAACTTGGCTTCAGCGGTGGCAGGGTCTGAACTTTTTGCCCACATTAAAAATATGATGTGGACAACGATCCCAGCCTTTTTGATCTCTTTAATTGGCTTTTTAGCGCTCGGACATGCCAGCAAAGCTCCAGATATGACACGGGTCAACGAAACGATCAATATTTTAGAGCAACATTTTACGATCAATTGGTGGGCTAGTTTGCCGATCATCTTGATGTTTATCTGTGCATGGTGCAAGATCCCAGCGATCCCGACTTTGTTTATCAATATTTTTGTTTCAACGGTGATGATCTTTATCAATGATCCGAATTTTACGATCAAACAATTAGCTAGCCTAGTGGAGACTGGCTTTGTTGCCCAAACAAAAAATGCTGATGTGAATGCACTGTTGACGCGGGGCGGGATCTCCAACATGATGGGGACAGTTTCATTGATCATCATGACATTGGCTTTAGGTGGACTTTTGATGAAATTTGGGATCGTCGCAGCTGCGATGGATCCATTAGCTAAGAAATTAAATACACCAGGCAAATTAGTGACGATCACGATCTGTTCTGGGATCGCGATCAACTTATTTGTCGGGGAACAATACCTCTCTGTGATCTTGCCAGGACGTGCGTTTAAAGGTGCATTTGAACGTTTGAAACTCGATCCTTTGAGCTTGAGTCGGGTCTTAGAAGATGGCGGAAGTGTGATCAACTACCTGATCCCTTGGGGCGTGGCCGGTTCGTTTGCGGCTTCGACATTAGGTGTCTCGGTCTTAGCTTTCTTACCATTTACCTTCTTTAGTCTGTTATGTCCAGCATTTTCGATCTTAAGTGGGATCACTGGTATTGGCTTGAAATGGCAAAAAAAGTCAGCATAGAAGTTAATTGATTTTACAAAATTTTTCGCAATGTGCTAGGATAAAAGACGAAGAACAAATTAATAGAGAAAGCGAAGAGAAAAAGTGGATATCTTAACTAAATTATATGGTCCTTTTTTTGATGTAAACAACTGGAAGACAGTGATCGAATCTGGTGAAGACTGGATGATCATTTTCTCCTTAGTTTTGATCGAATGTCTATTGTCCGTCGATAATGCGATTGTGTTAGCGGCCCAGACCCAAAAACTACCTGATAAAAAACAACAAGAAAAATCACTTTTCTATGGTCTTTGGGGCGCTTATATCTTCCGTTTCGCCTTGATCGGGGTCGGATCTTATCTGATCCACTTCTGGGAGATCAAAGTGCTGGGGGCAGGTTATCTGATGTATCTATCGCTCAACCACTTTTATCGGATGAAGTATCCAGAGCGCGCTAAGCGGAAAAAAGGTAAAAACAAAAAACCGATCTTACCCTTGTTTTGGTCGGTTGTGATCTCGATCGAATTGATGGATATCGTCTTTTCGATCGACTCGATCTTAGCTTCGTTAGCGATCTCACCTAATCCAGTTATCGTCTTGATCGGTGGCTTGATCGGGATCTTATGTATGCGGGGGATCGCAGAAGTTATCATGCGTCTGATCGATATCGTACCTGAACTTGAAGTGATGGCGTACTTTTTGATCGGTCTGATCGCGATCAAATTATTCTTAACGATCCCAATGATCGATATCGAGATCCCGGCTGCGGCCTTTGGGATCGTAGTCTTGGCCTCGGTCGTAGTGACTTTGGTCGTTCATAAAGTTAGAAATTAAGAGGAAGTTACATGTTATTACAGCGGTTAGATTTTTTATTGCCGTATACAGTCAAACGCTTGACCTCAGCTGATGTTGGTGAGATCTTGGCTTTACAAGCTAAACATTTAGAATACCATCAGCATTATCAAACAGATCAAGTGACTAAAGAAGATGTTTTAGCTGAGTTAGAAGCATTGCCCCCAAAAGCTTTACCCGAGCAAAAGTTTTATCTGGGCTTTTATGTTAAAGATGAGTTAGTGGTACTAGTAGATCTAGTTTTAGATCATCCCAAAGCTAATTGTGCTTGGTTGGGGCTAGTGATGACCGAAAAGACAAAGCTACGGCAGCATTATGCCACTAGAGTTTTGACGGCACTTAAAGCTGCATTGAAGCGTGAAGGTTACAAAGAGTTACTGACTTCATCAGCCTTGTCAGATGTAAATGCGCAAGCCTTTTTGAATGCACAGGGGTTTGAACAAGGAATGGTGACTTCGGTGTATGACCCTAAATTAGGCCATGATATCCAAGTCGTTCTTCGAGGGATCGAGTTATAATTAGGTATTTGAGGTGATGATTTGAACTCGGAAACATTTGCACAAAAAACGGCCCAAGGTTTGGTCTTAGTTGATTTTTATGCCGACTGGTGTGGCCCTTGTAAGTTACTTGAGCCGGTATTAAAGACTTTGGAGCAGGAATTTGGTGAACAGATCAAATTTGTCAAAGTCGATGTCCAACAAGACCAAGATCTAGCGGTGGCTAATAATGTGATGAGTATTCCAACGATGCTATTATTCGTCGATGGAGTTGCCAAAGAAAAATTGACTGGTTATAAGCATTTGGCGGATATGCGTCAATATTTGACCAGTAAGCTCGAACAATATAGTTAGACAAAAGAGGCTACAAAAACTTGTAGTCTCTTTTGTGATAGAATAATAGTAATTACTTTTTACAATAGGTGTCTTAATAAAATGAAAATAGCGATTTTAACGGATAGCTCAGCTGTGATCGATGCTGATGCTGCCGCGAATTTAGATATAAAAATATTAGCTCTACCGTTACTTTTGGGACAAAAGGTGTATTATGAAGGCCAAGATCTCCGTGATGGTGAACTTTTTGACCTAGTGAATGACTCTAAAGAAACACTAAATATTGCTTCAGTCTCGCGCAAAACGCTTGCCCAACAGATGCAGACCTTAGCTGATACTGGCTATACTGACGTGATCTGTATCTATTTAGCCAACGGGATCAATGCTTTAGATGAAAATTTACGAGCATACGCTAAAGCGGAAGTGCGCGCTTTGAATGTGCACTTGTTTGATTCACATACAACAGGGCTGGCTCAGGCAAAATTAGTGCGTCAGGCTGCTAAACTAGTCAAGTCAGGTGAAGATGTTGCCCAGATCTTAGCTAAGTTAAGTGTGATGCGTGATAAGACGCAGACCATTGTGATCGATGATATTCGTAATTTACGTAAGACAGGTTATGTCTCAAATGGGACGCCGGTCGTTGGCAATGCTTTATTACACTTAAAGACGCTACTGGAATTTACAGATGATGGCAAATTAGCAGTCTTGGATACGAGTGTTCGGATGAAAAAGGCCTATCATAAGGTGCTCGAACAGATCAATAGTAGTGGCCAAGTAGTGACTGATCTCATGTTGATGTGTGATGAAGCTTCAGCTGAGACAGCCAATAAGTGGTTGCAAAAATTTCAAACAGATCTTCCAGAAACAAAACTTGAGATCACCCGGCTCAAACCATCGATCAGAGCGCATGTGGGTGAAAAGAGCCTTTTAGTCAGTTGGATCTATGTTTAATGAAACAAGGTATATAATAAGGGCTCATCACGATAGAGCATATCGTGGTGGGCCCTTATTTGCCTTGTAGTTTAGCTTAGAGGAATATTTTGCTAAGAAAAAAGTCCCTGACGCTGAGGGACTTAAAAGTTATTTACCAACGCTCCAGCCACCATCGATCTGCATGACTGAGCCGTGGATATAATCGGCGACTGGACTGGCTAAAAAGAGGCTCAGTTCAGCCACTTCACTGGGATCAGCCCAACGTTTAGCGGGAGTGTTTTGGGCGACTTCTTTTGCCATCATGGCATCACCAGCAAAATCGGCTTGATTCATTGGGGTCTTGATCGCTCCAGGAGCAATACAGTTGACCCGAATACCTTTGGCGGCGTAGTCAAAAGCTAATTGTTTGGTATAGCCGATGATCGCATGCTTGCTGGCGGTGTAAGCTGCTCCGCCTCCACCTGCTATCAAACCTGCGATCGAAGCCATATTGACGATCACACCATGTTTTTGAGCTAACATCGTCGGTAAGAGCGCATTGGTCAACAAAAAGATGCTCTTTAGATTCGTGTCAAAGATGTTATCCCAAAGCGCTTCGGTCGTTTCTAGACTAGGCGTATAAGCATCTAAGATCCCAGCCGTATTGAGTAAGATATCTACTTGAGCGGTATGTGCTAGGATAAAGGTGGCTAACTGTTTGATATCAGAACTTTTACGCACATCACAGGGATAGAAATAAAAGTTAGTCGGATAAGCTTGCTTAAGGGCAATAAGCTCAGTATTTTCAACTAGATCAGTCCCAAAAAAGGTCACCCCTTGTGCTAAAAAAGCTCGTGCTTGAGCTAAGCCGATCCCAGAAGCTACACCAGTTCCAACGACGACTTGTCCAGCTAATTGAGGATAATTTGTCATTAGTCTACCAATTCCCAGTCAGTTGCTAAAACATCGCATGAAGTTGGCATGAATTGTGAAAGTGATGGTTCCTCTTTAGTTTTGATCATGAGATAAGGGTTGATCTTTTCACCGTTTAAAGTGTCATCTTTAACGACAAAGATATATTCTTCACTTCCGCCCCAACCCACAGTTCGGCCGGCTTTTCGGCCCGCTTTTAAAGCCGGTAAAACTTCTTCAAATGTCATCTTAAAATACCTCGTTATTCTGTTAGATCAATTGCTTTACTTAAGAAATAGACTAAAACTGCACCGAGAGTCATCGAAATAAATTCGCCGATCCCGACAGAAAGATAAGTTGCCCAAAATGGTAAGTCACTTACATAGTGTAACTCTAAGGCTACGCTCCAAGACATCAGTGTGCATATAATGACACAAATGGTCAACTTAAGTGGTACCGATCTGATGTTGCGTGTCGCCCAGTAGCTAAGCGAAGTCATCACCAAAGTCCCTAAAGTACCAAAGATCACATCGATGATCCCTAAGGGCGATTGAAGGTTGGCGATCGCACAGCCTAAAGTTACCGCCCAGATATAACGCTTATTAAAAATGCTCAAATTATTGAACAATTCTGAAAAGCGCAGTTGGACAGCTCCAAAGCTCAATGGGTTGATCAAAGTAAAGGTAACATATAAAGCTGCGACCATCCCAGCCTTAGCCAGCTGGACGGTCCGAGTATGTGTTTTTGTCATAAAATGTCTCTCCTAGTTTTTTATTACGGTGGGATGGTTGCGAACCACCAATGTATTAGTATAAGAATTTTTTTAATAAAAAGCAATTATATGAGTGTAAAAAAGTAAAAGTGACTGCTATAATGAACTGTGTATTTGATTGTAATATAGTACTATTTATGTTTGGCGCAATGTTTTTATTGTGAAAGGAAGTCAAGGATGGATTACAGGAGAAAAAAGAGGGCCTTGTCACATTACCGTAAAGCAAATAAAAAACATTTTTTACTAGCTTCGGGTGTAACGATGATGGCTTTTTCAACGGGGATGTATACTACGCAAGTCGCTAAAGCTGACCAAACAGCAACGACTACGCAAGTTCAACAACAGACAGCTGAAACAACGCAAGCTACTACTGAGGCTAAGACTGATCTAACGTTGACCACAGAAAATAGCTCGCAAAAAACAGCTACTGAAAACGAAGTACAAGCAGAAACTGGCGCTGTAGTTACAACTGAAGCAACAGAAAATACGCAACTCCAAGATACTGAGAAGAATAAAGTAACTGACACTACACAAACAGTTGAGACAAAGACTGAACCAACTGAAACAGAAACTAAGAAGCAAGAAAATGTAGAGACGCAGCTGACAGATAAAGTGCAGACCACAGTTCAGACTGGTGCACAAGATACACAAACAACAACGCAACCGGCAACTTCAAATGAAGTGACAGCAACACAAGCAACAGCGACCGAAAATAAGCTTGCGGTCCAAAAAGCGGATTCTACCCAAAATATAGCTAATAACATAGCTGTCTCATTTGCGGCTGTCCCAACTCCAGACCACTTTAATATCGGTGATAGCAGTTATACTCGGGCAGACGCGATCGATGTTTCTTCATACCAAGATTGGTTGACCCAAGATGACTTTAATAAGCTAAAACAGCTGGGAATTAAAACAGCGATCGTTAAAGTTACTCAAGGGACAGGTTATGTCAATCCAGCTGCAAGTAAGCAGATCGAATATGCCCGTAACGCTGGCTTGAATGTCATGGTCTACCATTATGCAATGTTTGACAATACGAGTGCGGGCTACGCTGAAGGCCAACATACAGCTAATACGATGCAAAACTTTGGCTTGAGCAAGGATACTTTGATCTTTGCAGATATGGAAGACAGTAGTACATATAGTGTGAATGCTCAAGCAAACTTGAATAGTTTTTGGAATGCTCTATCTGTTGCTGGTTTTACTAACCATGCAGTTTATACTGGTGGGAGCTATCTTTACCGCGATGCAGTGATCGCGACAGTCGGACGTGATAGAACATGGATCGCCCAATATCCATATACTCCTGTCCGTGGTGGGCACTATGAACAACAGTGGCATAATGCCGGTTATGGTGCTTGGCAATTTGCTTCAACAGCATATATTCCAGGTCGAGAATACATGGGGCCACTTGACGTTTCGATCGACTTTAATGGCTTACTGACGGCTCCTGTCAAAAATCGAGAAGCGGGTTACTTTGATGAGATCACGTTGAAGGGTAACGATTTAAGTATTCGGGGCTGGCATGCAGCTGACCTATCCGCTTCACGTGGACATGCTTATGTGATCGTTTACGATAAGACGGCTGGTAAAGAATTGAGACGAGTCGCATATACTCCAACGTATCGGCAAGATGTAGCTAATAGCTATGCCAAAAATATCTATAATGCAGCTAATAGTGGCTTTAATGTCAACTTCTCTTTGGCTGGGATCGATATTTCTGGGCATGAATTACAATTTATCGCGCGTTATTCAGATGCGGCTAATGGTGAAGGTAACCATACAGATATGTGGAGTAAGGGCTATGTCTTACTGAAAAATGAAGTAGGTAATTTCGATGAGGTCAAGGTCGTTGGAGATCAATTACATGTCCGTGGCTGGCATGCAACAGATCGAGATCTAAATGGCGTGACATCAAACTTGCAGCTCATCGATAACCGGACGGGACGTGTTTTACGGACGGTAAATTATTCTGCAGTTGCTCGTCCAGATGTAGTGAAAAATGGCTATGCTAGCTATAAAAATGCAGCCAATAGTGGCTTTGATGTCTATATTCCATTGAGTGGGGTGGATATCACTAATATCAAAGTTATTGCTAATTATGGATCGATCGCTACTTTGTCCTCAAGGGAATACCACTTTGACCGCGAAGCTGATTACTTTGATGATATTTCGATCAGAAATGGTAACCAATTACATGTGAGTGGTTGGCATGCAGCTGATAAAGCAACGACGCGCCCATATACTTTCTTGATCGTCTTTGATAAAACAGCTGGGCGTGAATTGGCCCAGGTCAGCTATACGGCATTGAACCGTAATGACGTGGCAAATAGCTTTGCTGGTGGGATCTATCAGGCTGGCAAGAGTGGCTTTGATACGGTGATCTCATTAGGCAACGCTGATATTACTGAACATGAATTACAAGTCGTTGCGCGCTACACAGATGCAACTAGTGGCGAAGGTAACCGGACCGATGCTTGGAGTCGTCCGCTCGTAGTCGCTAAACGTGATACTGGTTTCTTTGATGAAGTGAGATTGGTAAATGATAAGTTACACGTTCGTGGGTGGCATGCTTCTGATCGTGTTTCTGCGAATACCGTAGCTAATATTGAAGTGATCGATACTAAGACAGGTCGGGTCTTACGCAGTGTCGCTTATACGCCGGACCTACGCCCTTATGTTGCTAAAAACGGTTATGCTAGTTACAAGAATGCGACAACGAGTGGTTTTGATGTATATATTCCGGTCGCAGGACTGGATATCTCTAACATTACGTTAGTTGCTAATTACACTACTAGTGGTTATACAACTAAAATTACGTCTAATAATCGTAATTTTGAACGCAATGATGGATATCTAGATAGGTTCTATGTTGATGGAAACAATGTAGCACATGTAAGTGGTTGGCATGCTGCTGACAAGGCAACAACGCGTCCATATGCTTTTATCATTATTTATGATCAAACAGCCAAAAAAGAACTAGGACGAGCTCAATATACCGCAAGTGCACGGCAAGACGTTTTAAATAGTTACGCAGGTGGTACTTATAATGCGGGTAAGAGTGGCTTTAATAATGTTGCGATCGAATTAGGCAAAAATATCATCAAGGGTCATGATCTGCAAGTTATCACACGTTATACTGATGACCCTAGAGGCAATGGAAATTACTTGGATATTTGGTTTCCAAGCGTGAGAATATAAAGTTTAAAAGTAACTCAGCCAAGTGAAAGCTTCGCTGAGTTTTTTTATATCATTCAATATTAAAAATGGATAAAAAACAGTACGTATATGTTGAAAAAATCTAATTTAACTTTATATTATGGTTACAGATATTAATTAAAAAAAGCTGTTTCAAAAGGGGTGCAACACAATTTATTTTGTATAAGGTTAATCTTTATGTCACCATTACAACTAAATGATATATTTTAGATTTTTTATAAAATTTTACTAAGAAACTGCAATTTTGATTAAAGGAAGTGATCAAAGTGAAAAATATACACTTAAAAAAATACACTATTGAAGAAAAGCGACGATATAAGCTTTATAAACGTAAAAAAACTTGGGTCGTAGCCGGGATAACGATGTTTAGCTCAGCTCTTTTAATGCAGATGCCAGCTTTAGCGGATGAAACCACGACCTTGACTTTAGGAGAAACAACCTCGATCCATGCTAGCCCTGAAGCTAAGCCACCCGAAGCTGAGTCTGAGACTCCAGAACCAGTAGAAACACCAGGCGAAAGTGCGCAAACCCAAGTACAAGCAACGCCAGCTCCAGCAGCTGAAGTGACGCCGCAAACGTCAACTGATACAGCTACTGAAGCAGATACTACGCAAACTGAACCTCAAACAGATACTCAAGCCGATGCCCCAGTAGAACAGCCAGCAACTTCTGGTTTTCGGAAGGTAGCGGCTGAGAGCACAGTTGCTCAAGCAAACGCAGCTGAGGATAGATCGGTCCATGTGAATACGGTCACTGCAGATAATAGTGGGACGTTGTCATCCCAAACTGCTGCCGATGGTTCGACAGAGTATACATTTACAACTGATAATACCCGTTCGAGTGCGGGCAAGATCGGGATGACTTTTGAGTACACCGGGCAAAATGGCGATACTTTCAGCATGGTCATAAAGCCTAATGCCGCTAACGGTGGAGATCTCGGGCTAGCTGCCAATTTAGATGCTACTGGTTCGCCTCAAAAGACCGCCCTAGGAGACGGAAGCTATAAATATACCTGGACAATAACCGGTGGAGCTACCAATACCAATGTAACGGTAAAGCAGACCGTAAAACCGATCAATATTTTTGCTGAAGAACTCAGAAACAGTGCCGATGCTTACCAGCCCTATTTAAATTCGAGTTTGAACAATGATACTTTGGTCAGCGGTTATAATTATCAGATCAGTTTCTTGATCAATGATGTTCCAGCGCCAACTAGTTCAAATATCAAGATCATTCTAGAAAAGCGTTTAAATGTTACTGGGGCTAAAGTAGAGACCAAGCAGACGCGTATGTAACTGATGGTAAGACCAATGTGACAGTTGATACTAATTATGTCTATGAAGTCACGACCATCAACGATAGCCTGCTTGCAGGGACTGTTCCAGCCGTTCGTGGTTTAGCTAAAGTTCAAGTCCCTGTCCCAGAAAACTTTATTTTAGATGAAAATGAAACAAATAAGTATCTGATGCATACAAGTGATCCATTTTTAAATGGTAATCTCAAAGTCAGTCAGCCTGGTGGAGCTGGAACGCCGATCATTATGACGACCACTTCTCCGATCGTGTTTGCAAATAACAGTGCTAAATTGTCATTTATCGGGCGTTATACGAGCACTCAAACTTCGGGCCAAAGTGAAGCGCCTTCTGGTTGGGTCGATCTGGGGGATGGTAAGAAACACTACTTTGGAGCGGTAAATATCGACACTGGTGAGACTTTAGATCCAAGTGCGATCTCACCTGAAGCACGTGGCTTTGCTCAAAAGGTCTTACCAAAAGAAGACCCGACAGTGCATGAAAATTATGGAGTCATCATACATTATTCAAACAGTGAACAAACCAGCAACGTGGATGTGACGCTTGTTTCTGACTACAATAGTCTCAAAAATGATTCGGTCAAAAGTGAGGGTGATATTGATCCAGTCAAACGACCGATCTTAGCCAATGGAGATAGCTCAGCACCTGTTTTATATGCAGTTGGGTTGCTGGCTAATGGTTTGACTGAGTTTACCCCGACATATCATTTTGAATTTCCAGAGGAGATCACAACGACAGGGATCACTTTGCCGCTCAACAACGTGACTGATGATCATGCTGATTTTAAGTCCTATAATCCAGCGCAAAGTGGCTATACGGTCGTAGTTACTGGTTCGGATGGAACAAAGATCACCCAACGTCTCCAAGCGGGGGAAAATTACGATCCGTTGACAGGCCAGATAGATCATTTTGGTGAATTTAGAACAGGTAAAAAATTAGCAGCGGGCGTTAGGATCGTAGCTTATGATGTAACGCCAGATGCTAAATATTATGCCAATGCTTACCAAAATTCGATCAATGGGACTACAAATCGTGAAGCTTTAAACGATATCAATTCCGGGTTGATCAATATTTTGGGCCATCTAAATTCAAAAGCTCAATTGGGGCAGACCTATAAGTCAAAGATCCAGGTCGAATCCGAGAATAAACGCTTAACGACTAATTTCCAAGTAGAAGTTTCAGAACCGTTGAAATTACCAGTTCAGGGCTATGGTGGACCGGAATCATACCTTGGAAACAAAGAGCCAACGACCTATAAACCAGGTGATACCTTTACGTTAGGGTTAGAAACACTAGGGACAGTCTCTAAATCCGGTACCGGCAAAAACTTAGATGCTGGAGGCGTTTTAACTGGTAAGGGCAATAAAACGACGACTGACCTTCCAGGACATGCTTTAGCGGTCGAATATGGAACGATCAAAGAACCAATCGTGTATTTGACGCTCCCAGATCAAACGACTTTGACGAATTTTAAAAATAGCGACCAATTTTATCAGGTAACATTCGATAAAAATGATAAAAATCAAGTTGCCCCACAACCAAAGATCACCCAAAAACAAAATGCTGATGGTAAGACAGTGATGGTCTTGGATTGGACGGGAACTGGCTTTGAACTAAAACCAAAGATGCGGGTGCTGTTCAACTTGCAGGTCGTTTCTGATGCGGTCAATGGTTTTGATACGGGCTTATCGAAACAGGATCTCTATGTTTATAAGAAAAATGGTGGAGAGAGTGATCTATATACAGCTGATCAGCTAAAAAATTAGGTGTGTCAACAGAAGGGCTTCAAGTCTATAAAGCTAATGTCAATAACGTTAATAATACCAGTTGGATCCAACTCGGTGGCGATACGAGCAATACAGAATTAGCGCCACGCTTAAAGACCCAGATCACGTTTGATGATGGCTCAGTTGCACAAACGACCTTGGTCAATGATCCAAATGATAGGGTCTATTTTAAGATCGTTACTACCGAAGAGATCAAGCCGGCTCCATTGATCATGGGTACGGGAAATTATGCGTTGTCGGAAAAGGGGCTCAATTATCCAGCTAAAGACTACCTGACAAAAGACGGGCAGCTAAAAGGGCTCCAGACCCTACAAATGGGGATAGTCAACAACTTAGCGACCCCATTGCAAAATGTGATCTCAGTCATGAATCTCCCTCAAGCAGGGATCACTGATGGCAATATTCCAAGTGCCGTACAAGAATTTACACTCAACCTCAGTGCGGCAGGTGAACTTGCTAAGGGCACGACGAACAATCATTTGCATGATGCGCATACGCTTTATTATTCAACTAAGGCTGCGGTTTTAAGCGCAGATGGTACGACCTTGACATTTGAAGATGGCACGACTTGGAAGAGTGGACAGCCAGTCCCAAGTGAGTTGTTGACTGCTGATCAAGTTACTGACTGGAGTACGATCAAAGCGTTAGTGATGGATATCCCAACTTTGAGTATGGGTAATAAGATCATTTATCATTTTCAAGCTTATTCACCAACTAGTGAAACGAATATGGGCAAGAAAGTCTCCTTACGTCAAGTAGGTGGTTACACTGATCAAAAGGCACTAGTCATCGGTACGATCACGGATGCCTATGGGGCCTATGCGACTATCAAGCATGTTGATCAAAATGGCAATTTGATCAATGGCTACCCTGATCTAGTAGGAAAAGCTACGCTAAATGAGACGACTGGTGAATATGAACTAGAAAATAATTATCTTTTAGGTGCATCAGGGCAAGCGTTGAAATTACCAACACCACCAACGATCACAGGTTATAAATTCGTTGAAAATCAATATTCAAGTACGGTCTTTAAAGTCGATGGATCAACTGTGATCACTCGGGTCTATCAAGTCGATCAGGCTCGCTTGTTTGAAGATTCGCTCAAAGGTAAATTACTTGACCAAGCCACTGGTGATCCGCAAGCAAATAACGGTAGTCAAACACCAACTGGGGTCAGTGAGATCCAATTTACAGTGACGGATGCTCAGTTGAAAAAGCCAGGCTATACCTACAAGATCACGGTTGTTGATCAAAATGGTACTTTATTGAGCAACAAGGAATATACTAGTTTAGCAGAAGCTTTGGATGTTTGGGGAGTTTTTGATGATAAGACCGATGGGCAAGTTGCAACGCAAAACTTCATCGTCAAATATACCGCTGATTTCCAAAAAGCAGTGGTGATCAGTACTAATGATCCACAAAAACAGGTCCTAGAGACTGTTGAAAAAGCTTCTACGACAGCTCCGTATTTCAATGATGGTCAGACTGCTGGCTTGATGTTCTATGATCAAACAGGAGCTCCAGTGCTTTCCGATACGTTATTTGAACGGGCTGGTTATCGTTACACGGTAGTCGCTCCAGATGGAAAGTCCTATGCCAATATGGCAGAAGCCTTGGCTGCTAAATTGACATTTGATAATACTGATAACCTGGGAAATACTGATCAGGCGATCCAAGTTTATCAAGTGAACTATGTTGAAGATATCCAAGCTTTACGCATAACGATCATTGATGATACTACTAAAACAGAGCTCCGCACAAATAAGTTGTTAGGTCAAGGACTAGCTGGGGCAAAAGTCAGCGACCAAACGCTCAATGACTATCAAGCTTTGATCAAACAGTATCTCGATAAAGGTTATGAGCTCGTGGAACCAGTTGAATTGCCAACTAACTATGATAATGATCCGGCTAAAGATCAATTAGTCACTTTGCATCTCACGCATGGGACAAGAACACAAGCCGGGGCAAGTAAGGTCGTAACGGAAACGATCACTTATGTCTACGGTAATGGTCCTAAAAAAGGTCAAACAGCAGCTGAAACAGTGACTAAAGACTATACTTTCACTTCAGTTGATACCATAGATGCTGTGACCAGCGCAGTCCTTACGACTGTCTGGAGTGATGGGCAAATGACTACACCAGTCACAAGTCCAAGTATCACAGGTTATACGCCTGATATCGCTGAAGTTTCAAGTCAAGAGATCACGCATGATTCGGCGTCGTTGACGACAGTCGTGACTTACACGGCGGGCGAGCAGACAGTCAAAGTGCATTATATCGATATTTACGGAACAGAGTCTGATCTGACTGCTGGTAAAGAGCTCACTGCGCAAATGCAAACGATCACGGGTGAAGCAGGTGCAAATTATACCAATACTTTATGGGATCATGCAGCGGCTGGCTATGAGTTATTCCAAGCGCAACCAGAGGCCAGTGCAGGGACCTTTGATGAAGATCCTGATACTGAACAAAACTACTATGTTTACTTGACGCATAGAATGGAACAAGTTCAAGGAACTCCAGTGACAGTTGGCCAAACGATCAATTATGTTTACAAGACCGGTCCTAAAGCTGAGCAGATCGCAAGTCCAAGCCAACAAAGCTCACTCACATTTGTCCCAACGCATACGGTCGATCAAGTGACAAAACAAAATGTCGGTGAACCAGTTTGGGCACCAGCGACTGCCGAATTTAGCACCGTTACCAGTCCAACGATCGCAGGCTATACGGCAGATAAAGCGGTAGTTGAAGCTCTGACCGTCGATCCAAGTTCTGCAGATAGCACAGTGACAGTCTACTACGAAGCTAACGAGCAACGTTTGACCTACACGGTGATTGACGATACTACTGATGAAGTTTTAGTTGATAAGCAGATTTTGGCAACCGGTGCAAGCGAGAGTGCTGTCGAGACGGCAGTTGCGGATAAATACCGCGATGTCATTGAAGCTTACAAAGCTCAAGGGTATGTGCTTGTAAGTTCCGAAAGTTTGCCAGCTAATTTGGATGCTGACGATGCGGTCGATCAAAATGTAACGCTCCACTTAGAACATGGAACCAAACAAGTTGCTGGTAAGAGCAAGACGGTAACTCAAACTATAAATTATCTCTACGGTAATGGTCCAAAACAAGGACAAACTGCAGCTGCTCAAGTGCACAAAGACTACAGCTTTACGTCAGTTGATACAGTTGATGCGGTAACTGGTGAGACCTTGGCGACCGTTTGGAGTCCCGCCCGATTGACAGATGCTGTTGTGAGTCCAGTGATCACAGGTTATATCTTTGATAAAGCCACGATCGCTAGCCAAGAAGTGATGGCAGATTCGGTCGGGTTAGAAGAGACGGTCATTTATACGGCTGGGGAACAGCTAGTCAAGGTACACTATGTTGATGTTTATGGGAATGAGACTGATCTAACTACTGGTAAAGAACTCACAGATCATATGCAGACCTTGACTGGGGCGGCTGGTTCAACGTACACCAATGTCTTGTGGAACTACGAACAAGCCGGTTACAAGCTAGTTCAAGCCCAACCAGAAGCAAGTGCGGGGAACTTTGATGAAGATCCAGAAGCTGAACAAAACTACTATGTTTACTTGACTCATGCTACTAAACAAGTTGCCGGTCCAACTAAGACCGTAACGCAGACGGTGGAATATATCTATGGCAATGGACCTAAGCAAGGCCAACCAGTGGCAGAGACGGTGACTAAAGACTACAACTTCACTGCGGTCGATACGATCGATGTCGTGACTGGCGAAGTTATCCAAACGACTTGGAGTGCGGCCCAAATGACAGCCACCGTACCAAGTCCAAATATCACCGGTTATATTCCAAATGTAGCCGAAGTATCCGGGCAAAACATTACGCATGCTTCAGCACCACTGACAACAGTTGTGACTTATACGGGCGGGTGAGCAGCGTGTAAAAGTTCACTATGTTGATGTTTACGGGACTGAAACTGATCTAAGTGCAGGTAAGGAACTCACGGCTCAAATGCAAAACTTTGCTGGGGCAGCCGGTTCGACGTATACCAATACTTTGTGGGACTACGCGCAAGCTGGTTACAAGCTAGTTCAAGCTCAACCAGAAGCAAGTACAGGGAACTTTGATGAAGATCCTGAAGTCGAACAAAACTACTATGTTTACCTGACTCACGATACTAAGCAAGTTGCTGGTCAGACTAAGACCGTAACGCAGACAGTAGAATATATCTATGGCAATGGGCCTAAGCAAGGCCAACCAGTGACTCAGGCTGTGGTGCAAACTTACATCTTTACTGCAACTGAAACGCTTGATGCAGTGACAGGTGAAGTCTTAGCGATTGCTTGGAGCCCGGCTCAGATGACTACTGCGATCACAAGTCCACGGATCGCTGGGTACAGTGCTGATAAAGAGGCAATGGCCAGCCAAAGTATCACGCATACGACACCTGATCAAACGCTGATCGTGAAACTGACCAACACTACTACGTTTACTTGACGCATAAAATGCAACAAGTGACTGGTGTTCCAGTGATCATAACCGATACGATCAACTACATTTACGGAAATGGACCTAAGCAAGGTCAGCCTGTGAGCCCAGCAGTTGTCGTGACGAAGACCTTTGTGCCACTTTACACGGTCGATGCGGTGACAGGTGATATCATCGAAACGACTTGGAGTGGAGATGGTGTGATCGAGGCAAGTCAAGTCCCTGAGATCTCAGGCTATACTCCAGATAAGACAATGATCGCTGAACGGATCTTAACGCCAACGATGGAAAACCAAAGCCAAACCGTTTACTATATGTTGGATGAAAAACCAGCAGTCGATGAAACGCCTGAACCAGAGAGACCAACTGAGACGGTGGATAAAGAGCCAGGTATCGGGTCTGATGAAAAGCAAGAAGAACAAAATGAGCCACCAAAACAAGTAACAACAACACAAACTTCTTCAGTGGACAAAGAAAAGACTGCGCCAATTAAGGAAGGTCAAACTGTCACAGAATTGCCACAAACTGGCGATGCTGCGACTGAAAAAACGACCTTTGTGGGAGCTATGTTAGCTACTTTAGCGGGTCTATTGGGATTTGCTACAACTAAGCGCAAAAAAGAAGATAAATAATCAAAATAAAAATCGGCGTCTGATCTGAAATGATCAGCGCCGATTTTTTTTAGTATTCTGAGATCTCGATCAAATTACCATCGGGATCGTTGATGTAGATCGAAGTCATCTTTCCGTTAGCCCCAGTTTTAGTGAGGGGTCCGGCAATGATATCGACAAAATAACTTTTGAGATGGTTGATATCATCGTCGAGGTCATCGCCTGTGACTAAGCATAAGTCAGCACTGCCGACTGTGGGCGTTTTGGCGATCAAAGCATCTTTACGTGTAGTGGTCTGGAGTTTCAGCAGTTGATGTCCACAGCGCAAAGTTGCTACGGTTTCTGTTTCTTCTAAGATGGGCATATCAAAAACTTCGTGGTAAAAGCGAGTTGCCCGGGCCAGATCGCTGACCGTTAAAACGATATGATCTAAACGTTTGATTTTCAAAGAGGTCACCTCTGATCAATATTTTTTAAAGCATTAGTTAAAAAGTACAGGCCTAGAGCACAGACGCACGCTTCAGTAAAGGGTACGCTGAGCCAAACACCATTTAGGCCAAAGAGTGCTGCAAAGATAAAAACAGCACTGATCAAAATAAAATAGCCCCGCAGTAATGAGAGGGTAAAGGCTGATTTAGCTTTTTCGATTGCGACCAGTGATAACATGATCACGAGATTTTGGCTAGCAAAGAAGACACTGATAAAGTACAGTGGCAAAGCATGTATTGCGATCTGCGCTAGTTGTGCGGAGTGATCGTGGTTAAAGACACTGACGATCGGTGTTTTGAAGAAAACTAAGATAAAATACAGTATACACGAAAGGCCAAGAGCAATCTGTAAGCCAAGTCTGATCGCAGTTTTGACGTTTTTAAGGTCGCGTTTGCCATATTCACGACTAGCGATCGGTTGAACACCTAGTGCGATCCCATTTGAGAGAGCTAAGACGACGATCGCAATGTTAGCGATGACACCGTAAGCTGCTACGGCTGCATTGCCACTCAGTTTGAGTAAGACCCAGTTAAAGGCAAAGATACTGACCCCTGTACTCATTTCCGTTAAAAAGGACGGTATCCCTAGGCTAGCAGCCTGTTTGAGATTTTTGAACTCAGGTAGAGCAAATTTTAATTGCAATTTACGTGCGGGATACTTCCGGTGCCATGTTAAGATCGTTAAGCTAGTCAGGGGTGAAAAGATCGTTGCGATCGCAGCCCCAATCATGTGTAGCTGGAAAACAAAGATCAAGAGCCAATCTAAAAAAACGACCACTAATGTAGCAGTCAAAGTTGCGATCATGGTCAATTGCGGGTTGCCATCATTTCTAATGAAGTTGACACAGACGTAATTGATCATGAAAAATGGGGCTCCGAGCGAAATTATCCTAAAATAGCCCAGTGCGATCCCCATGGTCTGCGAATCGGCCCCTAACAGCGTCAAAATCTGCTGCGGGAAGAGATTTAGCAAAAGCGCCAATAAACTCCCTAGCCCAAAACAAAAGATGAGTAACTGCCCAAAAAGGGTCGCGACTTTTTCAGGTTGTTTGAGCTTGTGGATCGAGTAGATCGTTGAACCACCGATCCCAAATAACAGACCAAGTGCGTTAAAGAAATTAAACATGGGTAGCGAGATGTTCAAAGCTGCTAAGCCGAGCGTCCCCCCCGCGGCTGCAATGAAGACCGTATCGACTAGAACGTAAAGTGACAGTCCGGATGAAGCAAAAATATTGCGAATGATATATTGCCCGACTTCACGCCGGATCTGTGGTGTAGAATCTTGCAAAAAAATCCCTCCATAAACTGAACTTTCCTCTATCAAAATTGATCGCCTGTTAGAAAGTTCCGATATGTTATTTTTTGGCAAAACCCGGCGATTTTGCGTCCCTTATTTCGATTTCAACGTTACTGAGTTTAGCAGATTTAGATAAAAAAAGCCAGTCTGGCTAATTTTCTGTTAAACGTTTAACATATTTTGCGTTTTTCTCTTTTCATAACGCTTACTTTGCGATAAGATAGTTATAAGAAAACGATTACTATTTTGGAGGGAAAGTATAGTGAGTAAATTATATGGAGCTATTGAAGCTGGTGGGACAAAGTTTGTTTGTGCTGTAGCTGATGAAGATTTAAATATTTTAGAACGTGTTTCGATCCCAACGACTGTTCCTGAAGAAACGATGACAGATGTCTTTAAATTCTTTGAAAAACATGATGTTGTTTCGATCGGGATCGCTTCTTTTGGTCCGATCGATGTTAACCGTAAATCAGAAACTTATGGTTATATCACCAACACACCTAAGCCAGGTTGGAAAGATTACGATTTCTTAGGTGAAATGAAGAAGCGTTTTGACGTTGACTATGCTTGGACGACAGACGTTAATGGGGCTGCTTATGGCGAATTAAAACGCGGGGCAGCTAAAGGTAAGGATAGCTGTGTCTATTTGACAGTCGGAACTGGCGTTGGTGGTGGTGTTGTGATCAACGGCAAAGTTATCGAAGGCTATGGTCATCCTGAGATCGGGCATATCGTAATGCGCCGTCACCCAGAAGATCACTATGAAGGTCATTGTCCATTCCACCATGATTGCTTAGAAGGCTTGGCTGCTGGTCCAGCGATCGAAGCACGTCAAGGTGGCGTCAAAGCTTATGAGATCCCTAAAGATGACAAAGCTTGGGAGATCGTGGCTTATTACTTGGCCCAAGCCTGTGTAGATCTAACATTGACACTTTCCCCTGAAAAGATCATTTTCGGTGGTGGTGTTTCTAAACAAGAACAACTCTTCCCAATGATCAGAAAATCATTTGCTGAACAGTTGAATGACTACGTTCAAACACCGGATCTAGATGATTATATCGTACACGTTGATCTAGGTGATGATGCTGGGATCACAGGTTGCTTGCTTTTAGCTAAGGAAGCTGAAACTAAATAATGTGAGACATACGGCTAGTTCCGTATAAATAACAAGAGGCCCTGCCATGATGCGGATCTGCATCGTGGTAGGGCCTCTTTTGTGATCATAAAACACTTAAATGAGCTAGTTCTGTTGGGTCATTTAAGATCTCGGCTTTAGTCATTATCTTTTGGATCTGATGTTGTTCTGAAAACAAAGCGACTCGTCTATCAACTCTAATTGCTGGGGACCAAAAGCTAATTCTTCGTGCACGCTCATATTGAAGAGTTGCACATCACTATCTTGAAAGACAAAAGAGCTTAGCGACTTGCTTAGTTTCATTCAACAAAGCAGCATCGACTTTTAAAGCTTTAAACTGGTAACTTCTACTTTTATGAAGCAAACGAATGTGGGCAACAATTGGTGGTTTTACAGAAGGTGAGTAATACCAGGTAAAGCTCACACTTGAAGATGATGCTCATGCCATTTTGATAAAGCAGATACCAAATTATGTGTATAAGTGTGATAATTTACGCCAAACGTGTCAAGAGCCCCAGATCAAACTCGGTCAGGGGCATTTTTGGAAATATGGATGAAGTCATTCCGTATAAGAATGCCTACTATCGCCAGTTTATGGAGCTTGATCTAGCTGAGAATGTTTCGTTGACCCCGACTGATGGTTTGACTAGTGGCTGGTCACCAGATGAGAAATCATTTTAGTATCGAGATGTTGGTATGCGGATACGGATTAAAGTTACGGGCAAATTAGTGTATAATGATTACTTGTTGTGTACGCCACAAGTCGATGAATTAACCGAATTGGGTTATTTTGATCGACAAAAATATCGACCAAGATTTTGTGAAGAAAGCTCGTGAAGTGATCGAGCTTCCTGGATCTGATGTTTCATTTGGGATCTCGTTACTGGAAGAAAATGGAGCGGTTTTACGGATCTTGGGATATGATGGTTATACCAATCGTCAGATCCAAAATCAATTCATCGAATTTTATCGTGAAGAATTCAAGGGCTGTGCGCCATTGAAGCTTCGGAAAAATGATCGGGCGGATAATTAATTGGAAAAGAGTGAATGATTGTGACAGGAACTTTTTGGTTAGGATTTGGTGCTGCTGGACTAGGAGCTTTTTTTGGTGGTTGTCTGCGGAGTTTATTCTCTGATTGGTTCAATCATGCTAAAGCTTATCTTCCTTATGGTACCTTGGCTGCCAACTTACTAGGCTCGCTTTTGATCGGGATCTTTGCTGCTTTAGTGGCAAAGGGTGAACTTTCACAAATGGCTAATACATTGCATGCAGGTGGCTTTTGTGGTGGTTTAACGACTTTTTCGACCTTTTCATTAGAAAATCTCAAGTACTTCAAACAAGGTAAAACAGGCCACGCTGTGCTTTATTGGTGCGGTAGTGTCGTGTTGTGCTTAGCTTGTGTCTATTCAGGCCTAGCCCTTGGAAAGCTATTTTAGATAAGGATCAGGTGGAAAAATGAAAAAATCAACAGAATTATTGCTTGTTGGCTGTGGTTGCTTCTTTGGTGGAGCCTTGCGTTATGTTTGTGAGACCTTGATCGGACCTAGTGTTTCAGAGACTTTCGCTATTTTGGTCGTTAACGTTAGCGGTTGTTTTTTGATCGGGTTGATCTCAGCTGGATTATTTAAAAAGACGCTTTCAGCTGAATTTGGCAAACTAGCCTCAACAGGTTTTTGTAGTGGTTTAACGACCTTTTCTTCGTTTGCTGATGGGATCGTCAATTTATTTGATGCTTCGCAGGTGGCAGTAGGTTTGTTATATATTGCCCTTAACATGTTGCTAGGGTTGTTAGCTGTTTACTTAGGCCTAAAAGTAGTTTTAAAAACAAAATTTAGTGATTTTGCAAATTGATCAAAGATAACATTCATTTTTTAATGGGTGTTATTTCTTTAGGTTTACTTATAGCTTTACATAGAGTTATAAGTATTGCTATTATATGGTTAAAGTAAATACAAATTCTAGGGTGCGGGGGAATAGAACATGGAGCCAAAATATAAACACATTTTAGAGACGATAAAGACACAGATCATTGAGGAAAAGTATCCAGCAGGGAGTATGCTCCCAGACCAAAACACTTTAGCTAAAGAATTCAAAACTAGTCGGATGACAGTCAAAAAAGCTTTGGATATGTTAGCGATCGAGGGCTTTATTTACTCCAGGCGAGGTTCGGGAACATTTGTGAAAAAGAACGCGTTGGCTCAACAAGATGCTTTGCCAGTCAATGATTATGGTGGTTTAAGTCGGCGCTTTAGCAAAAGTCGGGTCAAGAGCAAACCGATCGTCTTTGATGTAACTTTTCCAACCCCAGAGGTCAAAGAACGTTTGGAATTAAAACAAAACGAACCGGTTTATGAGATCTTGCGGTTACGTTTAGTTGACAATACACCGTATGCTTTAGAACACACTTTTATGCCAATTAGTTTGGCTCCAAATTTGAGCAAAGAGATCTTGCTTGATTCGATCTATGCTTATCTGACAAAGGAAGTTAAGTTAGAGATCGGCGGCGCATTTCGTAAGATCTCTGCGGAAAAAACTGAAGCAAATGATCTTAAGTATTTAGAATCTGAGGCTAACGACCCGATCTTGCAAGTTGAACAAGTTGTCTATCTACAAGATGGCCGTCCCTTTGAGTATTCGATCAGTCGCCATCCATATAATGGCAAACATGCCTATACCATTTTTGATCGCAAAAAATAATATCAAAACAGCCTCTAGCCTGGAATTATCCAGGATAGGGGCTGTTCTAGTTTTACTGTAATAAGAGTGGTTGATACATGTCACTTTCGATCCGGGAAACTTCTTTTTCTAAGAGATCGATATTACTTTGGATCTCAAGGTCATCTAAAAATAAGACTGGGGCTTTGAATTTCGTGAGATCATGCAAGTTGAAATCGGCGATCACTAGATCATAGTCAGCCTCTTCACGATAATCGTTGACGGAAATGTTATGCCCCTTGCTTAAAATATTTTGGATCTTAGTGATGTAGGCGTAGCGGGTCGCGATTGTGAGTTGTGAGACAACACCAATACTGATACAGTTGCGTTTCATATTTTTATGCGGATAGATCATCATTTTTAGATTATCCTGGATCGCTTGAAGTTTATGTGGTTCGAGGCTGAATTGTTTAGCGAGTGGGATATTTAATATCTCAGCGATCACTTTCTCTTCAAACGGTTGGGAGACTTCTTTTTTAGCTTCTAAGTTAAGACTGTTATTTGAATAGTAGTAACCTTCAAGCAACAACAACTTATTGATCGTAAAATATAAACTACTGCGCAAAGAATTAAAGTCAGTATTAAAATTATAACTATTAGTTAGGATCGTAGTTACTTGTTCTAGTAGTTGTTGGCACTTTGAGTGTTTAAATAGTGAATTTATCTCAGTGACAGGATAACTGATGATATTGTATGTATTTAAGAAAATAAAGGTCAAATAACTATAATATTCAACGAGTTCTTTATCTAAGAAGATCCAATTTTGTTTGAAGTACTTTAATAAAGCTTCGTATAAGGGTGTTTCTTTGATCTCAAAGAACAAAGGTTTAGTTTCTTCTTGGCTAAAATAACTTTGGATCAGTTCATGCTTACTGCTGAGCAAGGAGAGCCATAAGCTGATCTGGTCATTTTGAATAATGTTGAGCTGAGAACCTAATTTTTGCTGAGCATATTCTTTAAAACCATGATCAGAAATAACGACATTTTTAAGCGTAGACCCTTTAGCATGATTATTCCAATAAAAATTGAAGTAAAAATAGAAGAACTGAATGCCTGATCCACGGAGCATATTTTGTTTTAGTTCAAGCTTAAATTCACTTAAAAGTGCGTTGCATTCGCCGATCAGTTTGTTAGTTGAAGTCAGACTGATATTCAAGATCCGGGCGGTTTCTTCACGGGTCAAGTGTGAATACTTGAAGTAAAGATCTAGGAGCTGAAAGCGCAACGAAGAGGCTAAGATCTGAGCATTTAAAGCATTGACAGCTTGACCATTATAAGGCAAATTCAAAATGACTTCATGCCGAGTAACGGTGAGAAGTTGTGGGTCAAAAGCATTGATCTGCTCAGTCAACTGGCTCAATGTCGGCGAGGTGATCTTAAGCGCGGTGCAGAGCTCGGATTTGTGGGTATGATTATTATGTAAATGCAATAATAGTAGCAACGAGTAGATCTGCAGCCCTTTATGATCAAAGAGTTGTTCGTTGTGCATGATAAAGCCCCCTCTGACGAAATTTTTTTAAGTTATCATAAAAATTTTAAACAAACAAATTATATAATAATTCTGAACTTTTTACCAATTACTGTTATAGTTGCGCACAATTAACAAATACGCAAAAATGACAGGCTTTATTTATAACTTTTAGATTATTTTTTTAATAATTAAATGTGAAACGGGGATTTTTTTAAATTTGCATAATTTGGCGTTTTTTTAACCTTTATGAAAGCGTTAAAAATGATTTTGAAGAGAAACATGAGCCTTTTTTACTTGACATGTAAGAATTTTTAGTAGGAAGAAATCCATTGTTTTTAAGGAGAAACACGTTTTTTTGTAAATATGTAAAAACAAAGAATATTTGCTATCGCCTACATGGCGTAAATTATTACTTGTAAGGCATAAGAGTGACAAGCTTGGTTATATTTAGTGAGCTAGCAAGATGTTCAAATTGTTGTTTCATAGGTGCGAACATTCAATTTATATCCTCATGTCTAACATCGAGCGGTTTCGCATGATATATACCGGTTAAGGACCGTAATCTAACATGGAGGCAGCCAATGACTAAAACAAAGACGTTAACGCTAGGCATTTGTGGGCCAAAAGATGTTGGTAAAACATTGTTGATCAAGCGGGTGACCGAGATCCTTGCGCATAGGTATACCATAGCAACTTTAACTAATGGTGTTTTTACGGTAGAGAAGATAAATTATGTACCACCAACTACTTTAGAGGATATGGATCTAGTTGATGAATTGAATCTGTTGCATCTGAGTGGTAAAATAGATTTGATTTTTGTTGAGCGACCTGAGCTACAGCCGGCTAAGATCAAGACCGATGCTGTGATCTATTTACTAGATGCAAGCACTAAGTCTCCGCGACTTCCAAACTTGCGGGGCTTGATCTTACTCAATAAGATCGACCTTGCTACATACCATCGGATCGATCTGGCTACCTTACAAGCACAAGTGGCAGCTGATCAAGATCAAGCTGAAGTTTTATTGACTGATTTAAAAGACAATCAAGGTCTGCAAAATATTGTCTGTTGGATCGAGAAAAATTTAGAGAATTTATAGAAAGAGGTCGACATTATGTGTACTGCAGTATCGTTTAAGACTAATTCACATTATTTTGGGAGAAATTTGGATCTAGAACTTTCTTATGGTGAGAAAGCAGTTATTGTTCCACGGAATTTTGTTTTTAATTTAAGAAAATTGCCTGCTTTAAGCGAGCACTATGCAATGATCGGGGTGGCTGCGGTTTTTGCTGACACCCCATTGTATTAGATGCAGTCAATGAATATGGCTTAGGAATGGCAGGGCTCAACTTTGAAGGTAATGCAGTCTTTCGTGAATTTGAACCAGAAATGGATAATGTGACACCATTTGAATTTATTCCATATATTTTGGGTCAATGCAAGACTGTAGCGGAAGCCCGTGAAATGTTAGCTAATATCAATTTGGTAAATGAAGCCTTTAGTCCTGAATTGCCATTATCGCCTTTGCATTGGATCATCTCAGATAAAAAAGAGTCGATCGTGGTCGAACCGATGGCTGATGGCTTGAAGGTTTATGATGATCCAGTGGGTGTGTTAACGAATAATCCAACTTTTGATAAGCAATTATTTACTTTGAATAACTATCGGACATTATCGCCTAAGACACCAGAAAATACTTTTTATCCTGGGGTCGAATTGGATACTTATAGCCGTGGCATGGGGACTCTAGGTTTACCAGGAGATCTAACTTCAAGTTCTCGCTTTGTCAAAGCAGTCTTTACGAAAGCTCATTCGGTCTGCCAACCAGATGAAAATTCCAGTGTTGGTCAATATTTCCACATCTTAGGTTCTGTTGAACAACAAAAGGGTTGCTGTGATGTTGGTAATGGCAAATATGAATATACGATCTATTCTGATTGCTATAACACCGACAAAGGGATCTTTTATTACAAGACATATGAAAACAGTCAGATCACAGCCTTAGACATGCACAAAGTCGATCTTGATGGTCATACCTTTACTAGCTATGACTTATTGGAGACGCAACAGATCAATTACGCTAATTAAAAATAACTCCGCCTCAAAAATGGGGCGGAGTTATTTTTAGTTATTGAAGTAAGGAAGTTCTAAGTTGCAGTCAGCTAGGTCTAAGGTATAGCTGATGTCTTCATTTCCTCGTAGCGTACCAAACATGTCGGTAGCATAGACGATCAGTCCTAAGCGCCTTCCAGCTGGTAACTGATGGTGTGTTGGCTGCAGGGTCACTTCAAGCTGATAGAATTTATCAGCTAAAAGCTCATCATTGCGCCAAAGTTCGGTGCGATTTTGTAAGTTGATATGTCCTTTACTGATGAGTTTAAAGGGCGTATCTTTGCCTAGCGTAAATTCAACGAGATCATTTTCCCGCCAATTATAGCCAGCCAAGATCCCCTTAGGCTCAAGCACAGTAGGAGTATTATTCAAGCGTTTTGCCTTACCAAGATCAACGAGCATGAAGCTGAGGAGACCGTGGTCAGCCGAGCACGCCACTTTCACACTGAGCTTAGGCGCACCACTGATGAGCAATGGTTGCTCGAGGGGAGCTGTTTGGAATTTTAAGCGGGCTTGCTCAAGGGGGGAAGCCTCAGAGCTAACGAGATCATTTTTCCAAAGATCAAGATCAGCTTGATAGTCAGCAAAAGCCTTAGGTGTCAGTTGATCGTTAAAGCTCAAACTCCCTGTATCAGGGGTGTCGGCTAGTTGCCCGGCTTGTGTCAGCCAAAGTTTACTTGTAGTCGTTGCTTGCCAAGTAGGATAAGTTTTCCAAGTGTCAGGCTTAACGTTATCTTGGATCAAAACGTCAGGTAAAACAGTTGTAGCTTGATTATCGATCCCATAGAGTTTATGTGACAACCAAAGATTCGTCATATCGGTAAAATCAAGGGACTGAAAATTATTGATATAAATATGTTTCCCTTGATGTAAGATCAACTTAGTCTTGATTGGCAGCTCTTGGAGCGCTTGATAGAGATTAAAGACGTTACGCGGTTTAACATTCCAGTCATTCAAACCATGTACTAAGACAACATCGCATTTGATGTTAGCGACATTATTTAGATAATTACGCTCATCCCAAAAACGATTATAATTTCCGGTTTGACGGTCTTGCCCAGCAGTGATCGAGTCCAATTGTGTTTGCCATTTAGCCGCGATCTTTTGATATTGTGCTAGGTCTTTGCGCCGGCTAAAGCATTCTTGGGCTAAAACATCGGCGTCTTCACCAACATAGCCATCAGGTGAAACGACTAGTCCGCCATCACGGTAATAATCATACCAACTGGAGATCGCTGCTTCTGAAATGATCGTCTCTAAGCCTTCGATCCCAGTTGTGGCAGCCGCAGTGGCTAAAGTTCCAAGATAGGATTTCCCGGTCATGGCAACTTTTTTATTGCACCACCAGGCCTTGATCTCGATATTTTCACTGCGATTGGTAAAGGCCCGGCGGTTTCCCGTCAACCATTCGATGACGGCTGTGGTCGAGCTAGTTTCTGCTTGTGAGCCACAGGTACGAAAGCCTTCTGAATCACGCGTCCCGATCCCCGCAGCATAGACGACGCCAAAGCCTCGCGCTAAAAAATAGTCGTTTAGAGTGTAGCTCAATTCCCGGTCAAAAGTCTCTTCGGCCCGGGTCGAACGTCCAGCGACTTCACGCTTAGCTGGTAAGTTTGGTGTTTTGGCCTCGAATTTTATATCAGCATAGCTAGTTGTAGTTGGAGTTTTATGTGTTAATTTCTCTGTCGCTGGATGCAACATTTTTTCGCCTAAAACATCATTAGTCCCCTGATTGTAGGGGCTAGCTGTGTATAATACGGGGACTTTGAGGCCGTATTCCGTATCTTTAGGTCGAATGATCTCAACTTTTAACAGATCCAATTTGCCATCGTGATCAGTGTCAAGATCGCTTTCAACATAGACGACTTCACGGATCAGCTTATTCGTATCAAAGATCGGTTGCGCCTTGCCGTTAAAGAACAGTGGCTTTTTGATCGCAGGTAGATCATAGAATTTTGTGAAATAGCCTAAAGCTGCCAGGCGATCAAGTAGAGTCTGCCCGTGTTTAGTATGGGTGCAGAGTAGATCATATAGCGCATTGATCAGATTGGTGCGATCATCAAGCTGCTGTGCATGGTAAAGTCCGAGTTTATCCATTGAAGCAAGTGGATCATTGATGTCAAAATCCACATCAGCTTCAAAATCCAGTAATTGCAGTGCGACTAAATAAAAAGTTTTTAAGTCCACCGTTTGACTTTGCTTGAATTCAACGACATCAAGTGTTGATGTTGCCAAAAGATCGCTCAAGTACGCTTTTTTAGCCGCTGGCGTTTTTAAATGTGGCAAACAAGCAAGGATAAATTGGATCCAGATATGATTTAGATCATCGTTATGTTGTGCATCGCAGTTTAAAAAGCCGATCTGATTGAGTTCACGTGCCTTAGTTTCTGCATCGGCAGCTAGATGCGCAAATTGGTTGATCTTCATGCTAAAAGCCCCCTTGTAGAGTTGATGTGTCAATTATAGTCGTTTACTCATAGAAATACTAGTGGTGATACTCGAAAAAACATTTCCTATTTGTAAGTAAAAATTATTGCCAAATACAATTAAATAGTGCAAAATTATATTGTTAGATACTTTAGACGAGGGGGATGAATTCGAGATGAAGAAACGAAATCTCATGGCATTTGTAGGGATCTTATTAGCTGGCGGGATCTTAGCCGGTTGTAGCAACAGTAATAATAGTAAAAGTAGTTCAGATCCACAAGCCATGAAAACTGCTGTCAGTGATCAAATGGCAACTTTAAATACAGCTAAATATAGTGATATGATCAGTTTAGAAGCGATGGATAATGCTTTTGAAGGCTTATATCGCTTTGATAGCAAGGGAAAGCCTGTCTTGGCTGGCGCTCAAAGTGTTTCACATAATGATGCTCAAGACGTGTATACCTTTAAGTTGCGTAAGGATGCTAAGTGGTCAAATGGCGATCCTGTAACAGCAAAAGATTATGTTTATGCTTGGCAAAATTTGATCGCGCCTGCGACAGCTTCACCAAACTCGCAACGTTTAGATTCGATCAAAAATGCTCAAGCGATCCGCAAGGGTGAAATGCAACCTGATCAATTAGGTGTCAAAGCTTTAGATGACTACACTTTACAAGTTGAACTTGAAGCACCGATCAGCTATTTAGATGAGCTTTTGACTGGTGCACCATTCTTCCCTAAAAATGAAAAAGTTGTTACTAAATATGGTGACAAATATGGCACGACTTCCAACCAAGCTGTCTATAATGGGCCATTTGTTGTCAGTGGTTGGAAGGGAACCAATGATACTTGGAGCTATGTAAAAAACAATAATTATTGGGATAAAAAGAATGTAAAATTAAAACGTGCTGACATCCAAGTGGTCAAAGATACGTCAACTGCAGGGAAATTATTCCAAACCAATAAATTAGATTACACGATCTTAGGCAATGAATTTGCTAAACAATATGCCAATAACCCGGGTTATCATTCTAAGAAGATCCCGTTGATCGGTTATTTAGGCTTCAACACAAAACGAGATATCACCGGTAATGTGCATGCACGGAAGGCGATCGCTCAAGGCTTTGACAAGAAGTTATTGGTGAAAAACGTCTTGAATGCAGGCACACCATTAAATGGGATCGTACCAGCTGACTTTGCGTATAACTCTGAAACGGGTAGAGAATACCGCAAACAAGCCGGTGATCTATTGCCATATGACAAGAAAGTCGCTCAAAGTGAATGGGAACAAGCTAAAAAAGAGTTGGGTCAAGATGAATTGACGCTAGAAGTTTTGACTTCGGACACAAATGAAGCTAAACAAGTTGGGAATTACCTTCAAAGTCAATTGGAGCAAAATTTACCTGGCTTAAAGGTCAACTTACGCGCCATTCCACTTAAATCACGTTTGGCAGCCACGACGGCTTATAATTATGATGTGGTTTATGGAACATGGCAACCCGACTATGCTGATCCAGTCAACTTTATCAGCGATGGTGGTCAATATCACTTGAATACTGATTATCAAAATCAAGAATTCTGGAATGATCTTGATCAAGCTGCTGGTGAATACGCAAGTCAACCAGCTAAGCGGTGGGAATTGTTGATCGATGCTGAAAAGCATTTGATCAAAGATGACACCTACACTGCACCTGTTTATCAAGGTGCTATGACCTATCTCTTAAACTCGCGGGTCAAGGGCTTGAACATTTCACCATATGGGACGGTGTTATTGTACCGTGATGTTGAACTCAAATAGTGTTTAGGTAAATTTAATAATCTGAAAAAAGAGCCGATGTAATAATCATATTGGCTCTTTTTCTAATTGTTGTATAAGTATTTTAGTAGATAGAAGGTTAAATTTTAGTTATAATTAATTTTATCGAATATGATGTGACCATATCTACTAGTAGATTTAAGAGAAGAAGGGAAAATAATAATGGAACATTTAGGAATCCTATGTCTAGTGCTTTTAGCAACGGCTTTAGCTGGGCATTTTAGTCGCCGGATCGGTATGCCAGCCGTAATTGGGCAATTATTAGTTGGTATCATCTTAGGGCCAGCGGTTTTAGGCTGGGTCGTTGAAAATGATTTTGTGCATACATTTTCCGAGATCGGTGTTATCTTGTTGATGTTTATGGCCGGACTGGAAAGTGATCTGGGCTTACTCAAGAAGTATTTTAAGCCATCGATGTCAGTCGCAGTCTGTGGGATCGTGGTCCCAGTGGCATTTGTCTATGTTTTAGGACGTTTATTTGATTTTAACAATGAGCAGGCGATCTTTTTAGGGGTCACCTTTGCAGCGACCTCGGTCAGCATCTCGGTCGAAGTCCTCAAAGAATTACGGCGTCTTGATTCAAAGGAAGGGACAACGATCTTAGGGGCTGCCGTGATCGATGATATTTTAGCCGTTATCATTTTAAGCGTTTTGGTCAGTATCTTCAGTGATGTGGCTAAGAGTGGCGGGGGTCATGTTCAGTCCAACCTAGCTTTGGGGATCGCTTTACAGGTCTTGTATTTTGTAGGGATCTATGTGGTCTTCAAGTGGGTGACCCCAACTTTGATGCGGATCGGTGAAAAGATGTCAGTCTCCGCTTCGGTCATCTTGATGTCATTAGTGATCTGCTTAGGCATGGCTTACTTGGCTGAATTAGTTGGTTTAAGTGGCGTTGTTGGTTCATTTTTCGCTGGGGTCGCAGTAGCTCAAACTAGTTACAAGCGTGAAGTCGAAGAAAGTGTAGAACCGATCGGCTATGCCGTGTTTATCCCGATGTTTTTCGTAAGCATCGGCTTGCATATGACCTTTGATGGTTTCTTATCAGATCTTGTATTTATCATTCCATTGACGATCTTAGCTTTGTTGACCAAATGGATCGGTTGTGGCGCTGGTGCCAAAGCCTTGGGAATGGACTGGCATTCAGCTGATATCATTGGGGCTGGGATGGTCTCACGGGGGGAAATGGCGTTGATCATTGCTCAAGTAGGCTATAGCGCCAAACTTTTGACGAGCCAATACTATTCCGGCGTGATCATCGTGATAATTTTGACAACGATCATTGCACCATTCATGTTAAAGCAAGCTATCATGCGTCAAAAGAAAGCAGCTAAAGGATAATATAATAACAAGGGACCCACTACGATGAGCGTAGTGGGTCCCTTGTTATTTATTCATTGATCTTACTGTGTTTGATACCATAACTAAAGTAGATGACCATTCCAATCGCAAACCAGACGAAAGCAGCAGTCCAAGTTTCTAAGGAGAGTTGCGCTAACATCACGGCACATAGAATAGCTGAGATGATCGGTAAGACAGGATAAAATGGCACTTTGAAACCATCTTTATTTGGAATGTCTTTTCGTTTACGCAATGGTAAGACCCCAAGTGAGACGAACATAAAGGCTAATAAAGTCCCAATATTGACTAAGTTTGTCAATTGATTGAGGGAGAAGAAGCCACCGGTCAAAGCGATGATGAGTGTTACGATGAGCATACTTTTTTCTGGTGTTTTAGTCTTTTCATTGATCTGACCTAAGAACTTAGGTAAAAGACCGTCACGCCCGATCGAGTAGATCAAACGTGAAGAACTGTAGACCATCGTTACCATCATCGTGAACATCCCAGCTAAGGCACTGACTGAGATGATCCCTGCGACCCAATTTTGTTTAACGGCATAAAGCGCAAAGGAAACGGGATCAGCGACGTTTAACTTAGTATAAGAGATCATCCCGGTCAAGACGATCGAAACTAAGATATAAAGTAAGGTACAGATCGCTAATGTTCCAATGATCCCACGAGGCATATTTTTAGCGGGTTCCTTGACTTCAGCGGCCGAAGAAGCGACCACGTCAAAGCCAAGATAAGCAAAAAAGACTTGAGCTGCGCCAACTAGGACACCTTTAGTCCCAAATGGCATGAATGGATCCCAGTTTGCCGGTTTGACGTAAAACATTCCGACCAATAGGAATAAGATGATGATAGCGATCTTGATGATCACAAAGATCGAGTTGATCGTCATCGAAGTCCGTAAGCCACGTGAAAGTACATAGGCGATAAATAAAACGATCAAAACAGCCGGAAGATTGATAAAAGTCCCATTGGCTGGATCAAAAGGCCCCGTGATCGCTTTCGGCAAGTGGATCCCCAAGCCGGCTAATAGGGAATTGAAATAGGCGGAAAAACCAGTCGAGACCGCAGCAACAGACAGCATATACTCTAAGATCAAAGCCCAGCCTAAAAACCAACCGACGATTTCACCGAAGACGACATTACCAAATGAATAGGCACTGCCGGCGATCGGTAAAGCAGAAGAAAATTCAGCGTAACACATTGCAGCAGTTGAACAAACGAGCGCTGCGATCACAAAGGAGATCGTGATCGCTGGTCCACTGTGAAGGGCTGCAACAGTCCCAGGCAAGATGAAGATCCCCGTACCGATCACGGCTCCGATCCCCATTGAGATAAGATCTTTAGCACTAAGCGTTTTGTTAAACTTGCGGTCTTCAGACAAATAACGATCTAAACTTTCTTTCTTGAAGACGCGTTCCTTAATACTCATAGATAAGATACCTCTTTGCATAATATTAATTACTTTATAATAAGGGTTGTATTATTAAATGTCAATTAGTTTTCAATAAAAAGAGGCCACGATCAAATTGTGGCCTCAAGGTTGAATATTCTAATTAACTACGATTATAAGCGGATCTTAGCGTCTAACTTCGACAATTCAGAGAGTGCATCTTGAATCGTCACGCCCGTTGCTTCAAATTTAGGGTTATCATTTGAGCGGGCACTGAAAAGTTGGCTTTTTGTATCCAGAGAAATCGAGTAGTTTGCTTTTGAAAATTCGCCAAATTCCATAGTAATACCCCTCCATTAAGTATAGAATAAAGTTGACAGCAATATCGTATCTAAAAAAATAGATATAGCATCTGTCAACGCTTACAATTTTATAATGGATACCTTTATTTTGCAAGAAAAAAGGATCAAGTTTAGTTTAAGATAGAGTAAATAGGTGATTTTTTTGGAAACATTAGATGGAAATTTATTTATCATTTGTGGTGCCCCTGGTAGTGGCAAGACGACGGCCCAAGCGTATTTGACCGAGAATTTAGGCTTTACCAAGGTGGTGACGCATACGACGCGACCAAAGCGACAAGGTGAAAGAGATGGTAAAGATTATTATTTTGAAACGCAAGAAACTTTCTTTGATAACCACTATCTAGAGTACGTTACCTATGATGATAATTACTACGGTTCTTCATTTGAAGGCCTGAAACGTGCTTTAAAGCATGACAAGCGGGCGGTGATAGTTTTGGACACGAAGGGCGTTTTGACTTATTTAGATAAATTGCCCGCTGAGTTACTGACGGTCATTTTTTTAGAATTACCTTCTACGGCGGTGCAAGTCGAGCGTTTGCATGCACGAGGTGATAAAAAGGCTAGGATCGAGCAACGGCTGGCAAGCAAGGAGGCTAAGCGAGATGCTGAGTTACCCGCGGCATTACGTGCCAAAGCTCATGTTCTACAAAATGCCGAGTTGCAGCAGACCTATGCCAAACTCGAACAACTTGTGGCTGATATTTTATCTTAAAGCGTGGTATCATATTAAATAGTAATAATTATTCTTTAGGGGGGATAGGATTGATCAATGAAGCGATCAGAGTGTTGCAAAGTCACCATTATCGGATCACCAAGCAAAGAAGGAGCTTGTTAGAGTACTTGTGTGGCTTTAAAGAACAATATGTCAGTATTACCCAAGTGACCGAGCACATGAAACAGCTCTATCCCGGGATGAGCTATAATACTGTTTACCGGAATTTAAAGGATTTTAGTGAATTAGGCATCATTGAGACCAAGGATAAGCCTTCGGGAGCCTGTGTTAAATACCAGTGCGATTTTGATCGGTTACATCATCACCACTTCATCTGTCAAAATTGTGGTCGCGTGCGTGAGGTCAAGATGTGCCCTTTGACGATCTTTCAAGATCAATTGGAGGGTTGTGTGATCGAAGGCCACCGGTTCGAACTCTATGGTCTTTGTCCAAACTGTGCTAAGTTACAATAAAATTTAGCAAATCTTTAAACAGCTAGGTCCACAGATGTAGTAGGATTAGAGTAGTAAGAAAAAATTGGGGGTAGTAAAAATGGCATATCGTACACCACCTTTGTTGACACCATTTGCGATCCTGTCGATCGTTTTGGCCTTGGGGGCTACCAACGTGGCGGTCAACAAAGTGACTCATACCTCTGAAGGAAAAGCCGTTGAAAAAGTTTCCTCCAGCAGTGTCAGCTCGGTCTCAACCTCTCTAGATAGTGAGCGAGTAAGTAGTAGCGAGCGTGATGACGAGGATAAGAGTTCAAGTTCGGATAAAGTCAGTTCAAGTTCGTCTTCAACGACTGATGATGAGGCTGAAAGCTCAGCAGCTAAGACATCAAGCAGTGTTGAAGACGATACGACACAAGATGATAGCCAAACACAAAGTTCGACCACGCGTCAAAGCAGTAGCTCGAGTGCAAAAACTGACCAAACTGAGCGTGAGTCGACCAAACAAGATGGCGCACAAAATAATGCGCAAACTAATGACAACAATACAACGCAGGATAATAATGCGCAATAGGGGGTAGGAATGTGTTTAGTATTTTAGGGATGATCAATAGTTATATTGGTTATTTTAATATGAATGCCACGCTCAAAAATCGGATCTATACGATCGTTGGGGGTGTAGGTAATTTCTATTTGCTTTACGTTGCTTACCGCTTTTTTGCGAACGGTTTTATCGTTCGTGGTCTGCTGTTTATCTTAGCTTTCTTAGCGTTACTGTATTTCACATATCTCAATATTTTATATTTCTTTACGGAAGATCGGGTCTCAAAGCTCGATATCTCGCCTAAAGTTGAAAAAATGTTGGGCGTCAAGATCCCCGACACGCGTGCTGCAGAAAATGCTGGGGTAGCTTCAGGGTTTATGCAGACTAATGGGATCTTCAAAGATGAAGAATTTTTACCATCAACGTTGCGGACAAACCACAAGCAACGTGAAAATTTACAAAAAGTTGTGGCTCAATTAGAACAGGTCGGGTATCTCCAGCTTGATTTTGGGGGAGCAAAAGATAAAGAACTCTTTAAAAAAGCAAAGAGTGGTGACCGTTTCTTTGCCCTAAATGAGCCCGTAGCCTTGCCGTATTATGAATTGCGTGAGGTCAATGGCAAATTGCTCGTCTATGGTGGCGTCAATCAGATCGAGCGCCAAGAACTCGGGGAAGTGACCCAAGTGGGCTTACTGCGTGGGATCGAAGCCTTGAAGCGGTATCGTCTCTCTTTAGCTGCCGTTGCTTTGACTGGCGGGCCGTATAAGTTTGCCGGTCGGTCAACGATGATGCAAAAAGATGAACCATATAGACTAGAGATCCAGATCGCATATCGACCTAAAGAAGAGAAATCAGCTCATTTAGGCTCTGAGATCAGAGAAGATATCGAGCGGGTAAAAAAAGCAGATGAAACGGCTGAGATATCTTTACGTCGCCGCCGCGATAAATAACATAAATAAAGTGGGACTCACTGTGTATCGTAGTGAGTCCCGCTTTATTTAGCAGTCAGTGATCTGTGTTTTAAATAACCAGTTAAAGACTTGATCGTTGACCCCAACATGCATATCTTCATGACCGCATTCCGGTAAGATCAAATGTTCTTTTGGGGTTGTGATCTGATTATAGATCGCGATCACCGGGATCGAGGATAGTCCGTTATACCAATTGAGTGATCTGGCACTTTTAGTCAAGAATAGTAATTTTGTGGATAACGTCCGCTTTATCAATTCGCAATTTGCGATGACTTATATTGTGGATATCATCACGACACTACTTTTAGATGAAAAAGATCACCGCACCAAGATGGATCAAACGATCGAATTGATCACCAGCAATAAATTTGATAAGCACTAATAGTAAGAGCCCGGCCATGATACAAAACACACATCTTGGTCGGGCTCTTACTATTCACTAGGCATTTCCCGCTTTGCCTTACACTCTATCGAAACGTGTGCGAACTGACAACACCTAGCAGATAACAAAAAGATCGCCACGATGCAAGAAGCGCATCCTGGCGATCTTTCAGTTATCTGTACGGTGCAACCCGTCAGTTCTTACACTCTATTGAAACGTGTGCGACAAAGCAATGCTTAGTGAATAACAAAAATACCACCATGATGCAAAACACGCATCACGGCGGTATTCCCGTTATTCATACGGCATTTCCCACTTTGCCTTACACTCTATTCTTATAATAATAGATCGGCAGACCGCATAAGACGATCACTAGGGAGATCACGACGCCACTTAGGTCAGAGAATAATTCACTGACTAAGACAAACGCTGCTCCTAAGATCGCTACGATCGGGGTCAAGGGATAAAGTGGTGTTGAGAATGGTCGTTTCGCTCTTGGCGTTGTTTTACGCAATTTGAAGACGCCAAAGAAGGTCATTACATAGAAACAATAGATCGTAAAAATACAGATCTCAGTCAAACGATCAGCATCCACGGTCAAGATCATCCCGGAAGCGATGACTGCGATCGCAGAGATCGAGACCATTGGGGTATGCATCGTTTTGTTGAGATAAGCTAATTGCTTGGAAAATGGTAACTCATTGTTTTTAGCCATCGCATACATGATCCGTGGGATGGTCATGACTTTACCATTCATACAGCCGACGATCGAAATGATGATCCCGATGTTTAAGATCTTACCCCCGATCTTGCCAAATGCCATTTCCGCAAAGTGTGGGGTAGCATTTTCACCATAGCGAGCGATCATCTCAGCCGGCATCGTTTTGAAAATACTGTAAGAAACTAAAACATAGATGATCAATACTGCTGACAGACCTAAAACGATCGCGAGTGGCAAGATCTTTTGAGGATTTTTGATCTCACCACCCATATTAGCGATCAAGATCCAACCATCATAAGCAAATAATGTTGCTAAAATTGCGACCCCAAAATTACCCGCCACACTAGATGATCGTTCGGCTAAAACTTGACCCACGGCATTTTGATCACCAAAGAGCAGACCAAAAATGATGATCGCAGCGATCGGAACTAACTTACATAATGTCGTAACGATCTGTAGTGCAGATCCATAGCGGTTAGATAAGAAGTTAAAGCCAGAGATCAAAACAACGGATAAGACTCCGACAAAAGGTGTATAGCTAGCGGGAAAGCCAAAGAAGGCTTGTAACAAGATCGCCAAATACGAACCTAACGCGGCGATGACAGCAGGCCCATAAACAGTGATCTGCATCCAGCCGGATAAAAAGCCCCAAACTTTACCGTAAAGATTGTGCATGTAAATGTATAAGCCACCAGTTTGCGGCATTTGAGAGCCGATCTCGGCAATCGTCAAGCCACTGGTCAATGTCAAAACGCCACCGAAGAACCAAGCAAGTAAAGCCATGGTCGTCGAATGGGAGTAGCTTAAAACAGAAGCTTGTTTAAAGAAGATCCCAGAGCCGATAACGGTCCCGATCACTAACGCTAATGCGGAAAATAGATTGATCGAACGATCTAAGTGAACTTGCTCATTTTTTTTCATAAATTACCAACCTTTTTGTAGTATCTAAGATAAAAGTTAGCATATTTTAGATTTTAAAGAAAGTTTATTTTAGAATTTCAGATAATTTTTTTAAGCAAAATCGGCTATAAATTGAGGTGGGCATGATGTAGCTGGCTTTTGAAATAGTAGCTAAGAAATACTATTGATTCGTTTATGTTTATAGGTATGTGATAAAAAATAGACGCATTTCTTCCTTACAAAAGAAGAAACACGTCTATTTTTAGTCAAGTTGATGTTCAGCTAAACGGCCAGCCAAAGCCGGTGCAACTTCGGCTTTGAGCTTAGTCCCATCAGCGAGATACTCAGTTTCAAGCACAGTCGCCTTTTGATTGAGTTCTTCAACGAGATTTCCCTTGGCATATGGGATGAGATACGTATGCGTCTGATAGTCCTTGAAGAGCTCTTGTTTCAATAGTTCAGCTAGTGCTTTTAACGATTCGTCATCTTGGGCACTGAAGGTCAATTCTCTGCCAGCTAAGCTAGGGTAGCTGACAGCAAGCTTATCTGCTTTGTTGAAAACATAAAGCATCGGGATGTCAGTTACACCGATCTCGGCCAAAGTTTTTTCAGTCGTTTCGATCATCTCTTGGTAGTGGTCATCGGAAAGATCGACAACTTGAACTAAGAGATCGGCGTTGGCAGCTTCGGCTAAAGTTGTCCGAAAGGCTTTGACCAACTGGTGTGGCAATTTGGAGACAAAACCGACCGTATCGCTTAGCAAGATCTCTTTGTTGTCATCAAAACGGAGACGGCGAACAGATGTATCTAAAGTGGCGAAAAGCATATCTTTTTCAAAGACTTCTTTGTTTTCTGTTTCACCAAATAGCCGAAGGAGTCCATTTAACGTAGTCGATTTTCCGGCATTGGTGTAGCCGACTAACGCTGCCGTCTTGATCCCAGAGCGTTGGCGTTGTTTACGACGGGTCTGATGTTCTTTGTCGATCGTTTTGAGTTCTTTGTTCAAAGCGCTGATCTTTTTTTCGATCACCCGGCGATTCAATTCGAGCTTAGTTTCACCCGCCCCACGGTTAGTATAGCCACCACCAGCGTTTCCGGCCGTTTGTTGGTCGAGTTTATCGGTAAGCCCAGTATGCAACCGGGGCAATTGATATTGCAGTTTAGCCACTTGGACTTGGAGTTTGGCTTCTTTGGTCTTAGCCCGCGCTGCAAAGATCTCTAAGATCAAGGCTGTGCGATCTAAAACGCGCATTTCGGTGATATTTTCTAAATTCCGGATCTGCGTGGGTGTCAATTCGTCGTTTAAGATCAAGATCTGACTGTCGGTCACTGCCCCAGCCGTTTTGATCTCTTCAGCTTTACCTTTGCCTAGGTAAGTAGCAGCGATCGGACGTTCGAGTTTTTGTTTGAACTGGCGGGTGACTTCCATGTTGGCAGCCTCAGCTAGAGAAGCTAGTTCTGCCATCGTATAGTCAAAATTTTCTTGTTCATTTTCGATACCCGCAATGATAACTGGTGTCATATAAAGATCCTCCTTGATCAAGTGATATTACTAAAATTATACCACTGTACTAGTAAATTAGTCGGGGCGGAGTATAAATGAGAAAATGCTTTCTTTGAATTCAGTTTTGGTTAATTGCACATTCCGAATTATCGTGTCTCTAATTTAGGTTTAAATGGAAATATTTCCGAATTACCAAAAAAATTTAGACAAAAATTAGCTAAAATAAATGGAAAAATCGTTGATATATCAACTTTTTTGAATGAGATATAATTTTATATATATAAATTTATACGTTTTGAATTAGAATAAACACTTGATTTTAATTTCGTTATCATATATTATTTAAGTCAAAAGTTATTAAAGTAGGATGTAATTTAGAGTCATTAAGTAATTATTAAGGAGTTGTGAATCTATGAAATTAGCTAAATTAGCCAAAGCGGGCGCTGTTGTGGCGTTGTCAGCTGTTTTTCTCGCTGCTTGTGGCAAGAGCTCAGATAATAGTGCCAGCGACAAGCAAGTGCTCAACTGGAGCGAAAGTGCAGAGTTGCCATCGATGGATCTTTCCAAAGCAACAGACACTGTTAGTTTTAACCAATTGAATAATTCGATGGAGGGTCTTTATCGCTTAGGTAAGAACTCTAAGATCGAACCAGGGATCGCAACGAAGACAGAGGTCTCTGATGATGGTTTGACCTATACTTTTACTTTGCGTAAGAACGCTAAGTGGTCTAACGGTGATCCTGTAACTGCCAAAGATTTCGTTTATTCTTGGCAACGCACAGTCGACCCTAAGACTGGTTCACAATATGCTTACCTCTTTGACGGTGTAGCTAATGCACAGGACATTATGGATGGTAAAAAGCAACCTAGTGAATTAGGGATCAAAGCTGACGGCGACCATAAATTAGTCGTAACACTTGATAAGCAAGTACCATACTTCAAGTTATTGATGGGCTTCCCAGTATTCTTCCCACAAAATCAAAAAGTGGTCGAAGAATACGGCGACAAGTACGGGACAGCTTCCAAGTACATGGTCTACAATGGTCCATTTGTCTTGAAAGATTGGACAGGGACAAACCTTAGCTGGACTTTAGCTAAGAACAAGAACTATTGGGATAAGAGCAAAGTTAAGTTAGACGAGATCAACTATAAAGTTAATAAGTCTACAACAACAGCTTACAACTTATACCAATCTGGTAAAGTGGATGCAACTGTTTTAGGGGCTGAACAAGCACGTCAGCTCAAGGGCCAAACTGGTTATACAGACCGTAAGGAAGCTTCCGTATTCTACTTACAACTTAACGAACAAAAAGCTGAATTTGCTAACACTAAGATCCGTCAAGCTATCTCTAAAGCGATCGATCGTGAACAATACGTTAAACAAGTTTTAGCGGGTGCTTCTACACCAGCTAAGGGATTTGTCTCCAGTGACTTAGCTGAACGTAATGGTAAAGATTTCGTTGACGCAGCTTATGTAAAATCAGCGGTTGAGTATAATGAAAAAGACGCTAAGAAGCTCTTTGAAGAAGGTCTCAAAGAAGTTGGCCAAGATAAGATCGAATTTTCTATCTTAGGTGATGATACTGATACATCTAAGAAGGCAACGGAATTCTTACAAAGTGAGATCACTGAAACATTTGGCTCAGATAAGGTCAAAGTTACTGTTTCTAACGTACCATTCAAGACACGTTTAGCACGGACAGAACAAAAGAACTTTGACGTCGTTGTTTCCGGTTGGGGTGCTGACTTTGCTGACCCTATCTCCTTCTTAGACTTGATGACTTCTGATAACTCCCAAAATGCTGGTGGTTGGAAGAATGAAGAATACGATCGCTTGATCGAAGCTTCTAAGACAACTGATGCTAATGATCCAGCTAAGCGTTGGGATGATTTAGTGCAAGCTGAAAAGATCTTGATGGACGATCAAGGTGTTATTCCGCTTTACCAAAGTACAAAACCATGGATGGTAAAACCTTCCGTGAAAAATGTTATCTTTAACTCTGCTGGTGTAAACTACAACTTTAAGGAAGCTTACATCTCAGGTAACTAGTTTTTAGTTGACGGTAGATAAGATCAGACTTAAAATGATTTAAAATATCAAACAACGCAGGACTAACTATCCTGCGTTGTTTGGCAAAAAAGACATCTCAGAAACGAGAGGATATACGATATGAAGAAATACCTGTTAAAAAGGGTTTTCTATATGGCGTTGACGCTATTTTTAGTGGCAACTATCACCTTCTTTTTGATGAAGCTCATGCCCGGGACGCCATATTCAAACCAAGAAAAAATGTCACCCGAACAGATTGCGATCATGAACCAACAATATGGTTTGGATAAACCGATCTGGATGCAATATTTACTCTATATTGGAGGGATGTTACATGGTGACATGGGAACATCATTCCAATTTAGTAATCAACCAGTTTCCTATTTGATCTCAAGCCGGATCGGGGCTTCAGCTCAATTGGGGATCCAAGCGATGATCTTTGGGGTCTTCTTTGGGATCATCTTTGGTTCGATTGCTGCGATCAACCGCAACACTTGGATCGATACTGGTGTTACGATCCTATCGATCATCGGTAAATCAGTACCAAACTTCGTGTTAGCTGTTTTACTTCAATACTATATCGCTTTGAAACTTGGCTGGTTCCCGATCGCTGATTGGGGTGGCTTTGCCTATACAGTCTTACCAACGATCGCGCTCGGTGTAGGGCCACTGGCTGAAACATCTAGGTTTATGCGAACTGGGATGGTCGATGTGCTAAATTCTGATTATATCGAGCTTGCCAAGGCTAAAGGGTTGAGCAAGTTCCAGATCGTTTACCATCACGCTTTGCGCAACAGTTTGATCCCATTAGTAACTTTGATCGGGCCATATACGGTTGCGTTGATGACAGGTTCGATGGTCATCGAAAATATCTTCTCGATCCCTGGTATCGGGGAACAGTTCGTTAAATCGATCATGACTAACGACTACCCAACGATCATGGGTGTTACGATGCTATTTTCTGCGGGACTTGTAGCGGTTATCCTATTGACGGATATCATCTACGGTATCATTGATCCGCGGATCAGACTTGCTGGAAACGAGGGCTAAGCTTTATGGAAGAAAAAATGAAATTACGACCAGAAGATTTTCAAGCTTTAGAAGTAAAAGAAGAGCTTGATGCTGAAAAAATTGCTGCGCCTTCCTTGACGTTTACCCAAGATGCATGGCGCCGTTTGAAGAAGAATAAAGGGGCGGTCATTTCGCTCTTTATCATTTTATTTATGATCGTTGTAGCGTTTGGTTCGACACCATTTGTTAACCGCGATACTTTGGTCAAATCACAACCACAATATGCTAACTTACCAGCTAAGATCCCTGGTGTAAATATCAATGGGTTCAATGGTAAGGCTAAAGTTGGCGATGTTTGGGTCGATAAATATGCGCAAGCTGGCGTATCCAAAGACAAATACTTTGTTATGGGTACTGACTACTTAGGGCGCTCCTTGGCGCAACGGATCGTTTATGGGACCAAGATCTCCTTGATCGTTGCTTTAGTTGCTACCTTCTTTGACTTGACGATCGGGGTCACGTACGGGATCGTATCGGGTTGGAAGGGTGGCAGGACGGATAACGTGATGCAGCGGATCATCGAAGTTATCTCCTCCATCCCAAGTTTAGTTATCGTTGTTTTGATGTTGGTGGTCTTCAAACCAGGTATCGGATCGATCATTTTGGCGATCGCGATCTCTAGTTGGACGACGATGGCGCGGATGATCCGGGCCGAGACGCTCCAGTTAAAGAGTCAAGAATATGTTTTGGCGGCGCGGACTTTAGGGCAATCCCCAACTAAGATCGCTTGGAAACACTTGGTGCCAAACTTATCAAGTATCATCATCATCCAAACGATGTACACGATCCCAACTGCGATCTTCTTTGAAGCTTTCTTGAGCTTTATCGGGATCGGGATCTCAGCCCCAGAAACTTCCCTTGGGGTATTGTTGAATGAAGGGCAAAAGAATTTCCAATTCTTACCATATCAAATGTGGTATCCAGCGATCGTCTTGTGTGTGTTGATGATCTCATTTAACTTGTTAGGTGATGGTCTCCGCGATGCATTTGATCCAAAAACTAGAAGGTAGGTTGTAGTATGGCTGAACGAATTTTAGATGTTAAAAACCTTAAAATCAATTTCCATACCTATGCGGGTGATGTTAAAGCCATTCGCGATGTGAGTTTTCATTTGAATAAAGGTGAAACGTTAGCCATCGTAGGTGAATCCGGTTCAGGTAAATCGGTCACAACTAAGAGTATTATGGGCTTATTAGCAAGTAATGCTGAAGTAGTTGGTGGTTCGATCATGTTCCAAGGACAAGATCTCTTGAAGAAATCTGAAAAAGAGATGCAAAAGATCCGTGGCAAAGATATCGCAATGATCTTCCAAGATCCGATGACTTCGCTTGATCCAACGATGAAGATCGGACGCCAAATTGCGGAACCTTTGATGGTCCATAAGAATATGGATAAGAAAAAAGCAATGGCGCAAGCATTAGAGATCTTGAAATTAGTTGGGATCACCAATGCTGAAAAACGCTTCAATAACTATCCTCACCAATTCTCAGGTGGGCAACGCCAACGGATCGTGATTGCGATCGCTTTGGTATGTTATCCAGAGATCTTGATCGCTGACGAACCAACGACCGCTTTGGACGTAACGATCCAAGCTCAGATCTTGAACTTGATGAAAGAATTGCAAGCTAAGATCGAGACTTCGATCATCTTTATCACGCACGACTTAGGTGTGGTTGCTGGGATGGCTGACCGGGTCGCCGTAATGTATGCGGGGCAGATCGTTGAATATGGAACGGTAGACGAGATCTTCTACAATCCAAAACATCCATATACTTGGGGCTTGTTGAACTCGATGCCGACCCTTTCAAGTACCAAACTTGAAGCGATCCCAGGGACACCACCAGATCTCTTAGATCCGCCAAAAGGTGATCCATTTGCAGCTCGGAATCCATATGCGATGAAGATCGATGCGCAAAAGAAACCACCATTCTTTAAGGTGTCAGATACGCATTATGCAGCTACTTGGCTTTTGCATCCAGATGCACCCCAGATCGAGCCGCCAGCAGAGATCATGCGTCGGGCTGAGATCTGGCGTGAGATCCAAGAACAAGAAGAAGTTGCAAAAAATCGGCGTGCAGAAGCGATGAAGCATGCGGATGCTGAATAGACCAGGAGGAATTTAACATGCCAGAAAAACGCAAAAAATTGCTTGAAGTCAAGCACTTAAAACAATACTTCGGCGTGGGTAAGCCTAGCATGGTCAAAGCCGTTGATGATGTTAGTTTCCACATTTTTGAAGGGGAAACATTTGGCTTAGTTGGTGAATCAGGTTCCGGTAAGACCACGACTGGTCGAAGTGTGATCCATTTGTATGAACCAACAGACGGTCAGATCCTCTTTGACGGTAAAGATGTCAGCAAGTTGACCTCACGTAAAGATCACCTTGAATTTTGCCGTGAAATGCAAATGATCTTCCAAGATCCATATGCTTCTTTGAATCCCCGGATGACGGTCGAAGATATCATCGCCGAAGGGATCGATATCCATGGCCTCGCTAAAAATAAAGAAGAGCGCCGGGCTAAAGTCGAAGAGCTCTTAGAAACAGTTGGGTTGAACAAAGATCACGCCAGTCGTTATCCCCACGAATTCTCAGGTGGGCAACGCCAACGGATCGGTATCGCACGTGCTTTAGCGGTCGAACCGCGTTTTATCATCGCTGACGAACCGATCTCAGCGTTGGACGTTTCGATCCAAGCGCAGGTCGTCAACTTATTGAAGGAATTGCAAGAAGAAAAGGGTCTGACCTATCTCTTCATCGCGCATGACCTTTCTATGGTGAAGTACATTTCAGATCGGATCGGTGTTATGCACTATGGTCGTTTGTTGGAAGTGGGCCCAGCAGATGATGTTTATAACAAGCCATTGCATGATTACACAGCTAGTTTGATCTCAGCTGTGCCTGAACCAGATCCAGAGTTTGAACGCAATCGTAAGCAAAAAGAATACGATGCTTCGATCGAAGACGATAAGCAAGGTAAGCCACGCAAGTTACATGAGATCACACCGGGACATTATGTTCGTTGTTCTGAAGATGAGATCGCAATGTATCAAGCTAAAGCTGCCAGCTACGAAAAATAAAAGTCTTAGCGTGTAAGACAGTGCGGTCATTCCCGCGTAAATAAGGAGGCTCCTCCCATGATCTTGTATCGTGGAAGGAGCCTTTTTATTTATTGGACGTTGGATCGGCGAACACGTTTGGGCATATTTTTTGTGCTGTAAAGAAATATTTCATACTTAAGCGCTCAGATAGCCCGAATAGGAATGGAAAAGTGCGATATTTGACAAAATCAGTTAATTCTTTCGTGACATAATACAATAGAGATATGAAAGAAGGCGAAGCCAATGAGGCGCTTATGGAAATGGTGGCTGGCCGGGGGGATCAAAGAAAATAAACGCTACGTCATCTTCCCTCTTTCAGAAGCGCTGGCAATTCCATTTGGCCTTTGGTTTTGGGGAGATCGTGAGACTAGTTTTTTACAATTCTTAACAACGCCTAAAATGATCATCTTTCTGATCATTTGTTTGGTAGGCGGTGGCCCGTTGCTTTACATTTTAGACAGTGTTTTTAGGGTCAATAAAAAGACGAATGCTGATCGATAGTTAACAAAATGGACACTCGTTTTAAGAGTGTCCATTTTGTTTATTTTTCGATATTTAAGACCCAGAAGAATATCACAAAGACAAAGAATAAAACATACATCAAAGCAGGTACTTCTTTACCTTTACGCGCTGCGATCATCGTGATCGGATAAGCGATGAAGCCAAGGGCTAATCCGTCTGAAATACTGTAAGTCAGTGGCATTCCAGCTACGGTCAAGAAGGCTGGGATCGCGATCTCAAGTTTAGTCCAAGTTATGCGAGCCATACTTTGTGCCATCAAAACACCGACGATGATCAAAGCAGGAGCGGTAACTTGTGAAGTTGCCACTGTCAAAAGCGGTGAAAAGAATAGGCCTAAGATAAAGCAGATCCCAGTCGTGACCGCGGTCAAACCGGAACGGCCCCCAACTGCGATCCCGGCGGAAGATTCAACATAAGCGCCCACTGGAGAAGTTCCAAAAAGCGAACCAAAGAGCATGGCAGTTGAATCTGACATCAAAGCTTTCCCAACGCGGGGCATCTTGTTATTTTGTAAGAAGCCAGCTTGTTGAGCTAAGGCGATCAAAGTTCCAGCTGTATCAAAGAAGGTGACCAATAAAAAAGTGATCACTACGACCCACATTTGCAGTGTATTGATATCTTTTAAGTGCGATAATGCAACTAAGAAAGTTTGATCCATGCTTGGTGCCGGTGCGACAAAAGCATGGGGCATTTGAATATTACCTGTTGCGATGCCAAAGATCGCTGAAAGGACCATCCCGATAAAGATAGCCCCTGGAACTCGCATGACCATTAGGATCGAAACGACGATCAAGCCAAAGACTGTGACCCAAGTCGAGCCAGAAAAGCTTCCTAAGCCAACGAGTGTAGATTTGTTAGCGACGATCAAGCCACCACCCTGGAGTCCGATAAAGGCGATAAATAAGCCGATACCAGCTGAGATCGCTGCTTTTAGATCAGCTGGGATCGCATCGATGATCAATTCACGTAATTTAAAAACGGTGATCAGTAAAAAGATGATCGAAGCTACGAAGACCCCAGCTAAAGTTGTTTGCCATGGAATGTTCATCCCGATACAAACTGAATAAGCAAAAAAGGCGTTGATCCCAAGACTTGGAGCAGTAGCAATCGGATATTTGGCTAACAGCCCCATCAATAAACAACCGATCGCACTAGCTAGAGCAGTTGCGGTAAAGACCGCGCCTTTGTCCATGCCAGAAGCGCCTAAGATCTCAGGATTGACAAATAAAATATATGCCATTGAGATGAAGGTCGTAAAACCAGCGAGGATCTCACGCTTGACGTTGGTTTTAAGACCAGTCAGATCAAAAAAGTTATCTAATGCAGTTTTCACTGAAAAATACCTCACAATATAAATTGATTTAAAGCAACGTTATCTAATATACCGTAATTGCTAAAAAATGCAAGATTTCTTTTGCGTGCTACATATGTTAAAGCAGCATAAATTAGGCTATACTAGAACAAAGAATGAACTTTTGGGGGAAAGAGCGATGGAACAAAGAATTATTGCTTTAGGTCTAAGAATTCGCAAATGGTCTTTTTTTAGAATAATTCAGCGCACATTTGCAGTGTTATTTCCATTTATTCTATTGGGAAGTTTTGCACAAGTGATCGAATTTTCGTTACTACATCCCGATGGCTATCTCGGAAATTTGATCCAGATCAGCAAGTGGTTACCACATTATCGCGCTGCCAACCAGTTATTTGGCAGTATCTACATGCTGACTGCGGGGGTGATCGCTTTGTTAGCGGCGGGCGTTTCGGCTAAATACACCGCCCAGTTTTTTAAACGTGATGAACAATTGGCCGGTTTGACCGGTTTGTTGGTCTTTTTAGCGATCTGTTATCAACGCACAACGGGCAATAACGGCCAATTTAATTTCCGCCTCGATCTCTTGGGATTTCCCGGGTTAATTTTAGGTCTAGCCGTGGGTTATTGTGTGGGCTGGGTCTTTAAATATTTGAGTGGTCCGACTATTAAAGGGACTGAGCATGGACAAGAACTTTTGAGTCGCTCTTTTAAAGGGTTGTTGCCGTTGACATTTACCTTATTGTTTGCGGTAGTCTGCAATATTTTACTAGGCTTATTATTCAAGTATCAGATCTTTGAGGGAGTCGGAAGTTGGCTACAAGGCCAAGCAACTAAGCAAAGCGGTTTTTGGCCCGTCATGTTCTTTGCTAGTATCACGTTATTACTTGCGTGGCTAGGACTAAGTGGGCCATATACGGGAAATACCTTTGATAGTGATCAAAGTGCGTTGAAGAATTTGAGTTATGCTTTGAGCCATAATGATCTAGCTAAAGTTCCTGAAAAATTCAATGCCAACACCTTGTATTTTAGTTATGGCGCCATAGGGGGAACGGGGGCGACTTTAGGCTTGGTCTTAGCGATCTTTTTAGTAGCGAAGCGCCAAAATACGCGTAAACTAGCGAATTGGACCGTTATTCCAAGCATGTTCAATACGAATGTCGCCTTTATGATCGGCTTACCGGTATTGTTCAATCCGTTTTATTTACTGCCATTTTTGGTGATCCCGTTATTTAATATGGTGATCGGGGGCTTGGCTCTCTTATGTGGCTTAGTCCCCCCAGCGGTTTATCCGGTTTTGACGACGACACCAGGTGTTTTATACGCTTTTATCGGGACAAATGGTTCTTGGGGCGTGTTGATCTTTACTTTTGGTTTGTTATTATGCGATATCTTGTTATATATACCCTTTGTCAGATTTGCAGAGAAGATCGCTGGGGCTTTAGATAATGATTGCAAGAGAGCAGGTGAGTTAAATGAAGATCAATAAGCGTGGCATGGGGATAACATTACTGGTGTTGTTGATCCTTTTTAGTCTAGCGCTCCCATCATTTATTTGGACGCGGCAAAATGTTAAAGATCTGGCTCGGTGGCATAATTCACACCTGTCACCAGTGATCATGATCCCCGGAAGTTCGGCTACCGAAAATCGTTTTGACGCCCTGATCAAAAAGATCAACAGTCGGAGCCAAAAAAAGCACAGTTTGTTAAAAGCCAAAGTCTACAACGATGGCACGGTCAAGTATTCGGGCAAGATCAACGCTAAAGATAATGAGCCGTTTATCGTGGTCGGTTTTGAGAACAACAAAGATGGTTACAGCAATATCTTAAAGCAGGCCAAAATGTTTGATAAAGCTTTCAAGCAGTTAAGTGAACAGTACGAATTCAATAACTTCAAAGCATTTGGGCATTCCAATGGTGGCCTGATCTATACGGCCTTTTTAGAAAATTACCTACCTAAATATGATATTCAAGCAAAAGTCTTGATGACGGTCGGAACGCCGTATAACTTCTCGGAAACGTCATTACAACGAAAGACGCAAATGTTGGCTGATTTTATCAAAAATCGCAAGAAACTCCCGACTGACCTTTCAGTCTATACTGTTGCTGGGACTGAGACCTATGACTCTGATGGCTTAGTTCCCGAGCGCAGTGTTGAAGCGGGAAAATACATCTACCAGGGGATCGTGAAGCACTTTACGCAGATCACGGTGACGGGAAAAGATGCCCAGCATTCTGACTTGCCACAAAATGATCAGATCATTGAATTGCTTGATCGCTATGTCTTAGAGCCAGATCAAAATCAAAAGACTAAGAAACTCAAAGAAAACAGTTAGCATAAAATATAGTATAATTAAATCAAGAATTTTATTTTGGAGGAAAAAACATGGCAAAAAAACGCCAGCTTGATGCAAAAAGGATCGTAGTTAAAGTGGGGACAAGCACCTTGATTCACCCCAACGGTAAAGTGAATTTCCATGCCATTGACCAATTGTGTTATGTCTTGACCGGTCTTGTCAATGACGGTAAACAAGTCGTTCTAGTCTCTTCTGGGGCGATCGGTGTTGGGATGGGACAAGTGGGCTTGCACGAACGACCCGAATCGATCCCAGCTCAACAGGCGTTAGCAGCGATCGGACAAAGTGGCTTGATGTCAGTGTATCAACAACGTTTCTCACTTTACGGTCAACGGATCGGACAGATCTTGTTAACGCATGACGTTTTAGAATACCCTTTGAGTCGCCAAAATGCTTTGAATACGTTCAATAGCTTATTGGAATGGGGTGTGATCCCGATCGTCAATGAAAATGATACGGTCGCTGTCGATGAGATGGATCATCATACTAAGTTTGGTGATAACGACCAACTTTCAGCGATCGTGTCTTCGATCGTGGATGCCGATCTTTTGGTGATGTTATCCGATATCGATGGTTTCTTTGATAAGAATCCGCGAAAGTACAGTGATGCTAAACTATTTGAGCGGATCACAAAGATCGATGAGACAGCTTTAGAAGCAGCCGGTGGCAAAGGTTCTAAATTTGGAACTGGCGGGATGATGACCAAGTTGAAAGCAGCTCAAAGAATGCTTGAAAATGACAAGATGATGATCTTAGCTAACGGGCAAGACCCAGCGATCATTTTTGATCTCGTTAAAGGTGAACCTTTAGGGACGCTATTTGTAAAGGAGGAAAAATAATGGCACTTGATTTGGAAAAAATGGGAATTGCTGCAAGAGAAGCGGCATTTAAATTAGCACAGCTGAGCACTGAACAAAAAAATGAGATCTTAAAAGCGATGGCGCAAGCTTTAGTAGATAATACAGCTGCGATCATTGCAGCTAACCAAGTCGATCTAGAAAAAGCAACTGAGATGAAATCCAGTTTTGTTGATCGTTTGACTTTAGATGAAGCACGGATCAAAGATATTGCTGAAGGTTTAAGGCAGGTTGCGGCTTTGCCAGATCCAATCGGAAATGTCGATAAAGGTTGGATCAATCAAGATGGCCTTCAGATCGTCCAACGTCGAGTACCTTTAGGAGTCGTGGGGATGATCTATGAGGCTCGTCCAAATGTGACAGTCGATGCGGCAGGGTTGTGTTTTAAATCAGGTAATGCGGTGATCTTACGTGGTGGTAAGGAAGCTTTAGCAACAAACATCAAATTGGCTGAGGTCTTACAACAAGTCTTAGTTGAAAATGGTATCGCTAAAGAAGCGATCCAGATCATCACAGAAACATCGCACCAAGTAGCAGAAAAATTCATGCAACTGAATGGCTATTTAGATGTTTTGATCCCACGTGGTTCCGCGCGTTTGATCCAAACCGTCGTTCAAAAAGCAACTGTGCCCGTGATCGAAACGGGAGCGGGAAATTGTCATGTTTATGTAGATAGTCAAGCAGACTTAGCAATGGCCGAAAAGATCGTAGTCAACGCTAAGTGCCAACGTCCATCTGTCTGCAATGCGGCCGAGACTTTGGTCGTTCATGCAGATGTGGCCGAAGAGTTCTTGCCTCAAGTCGCAAAAGCATTGGCTAAGTATAATGTCGAGTTACGTGGAGATGCCCGGACTTGTGAGATCTTAGGGGATGCAGCCGTTCCAGCAACTGAACGCGACTGGGATACAGAGTATAATGACTATATTTTAGCAGTAAAAGTCGTTGATACTTTAACAGAGGCGATCGTGCATATCAACACGCACAATACGAAGCATTCTGAAGCGATCGTGACGGATAGCTATGCAAATGGGCAACGGTTCGTAAATGAAGTTGATGCTTCCAGTGTTTATATCAATGCTTCGACGCGTTTTACGGATGGTTTTGTCTTTGGTTTTGGAGCCGAGATCGGTATTTCGACGCAAAAATTACATGCGCGTGGACCGATGGGCTTAGAAGCTTTGACTACGACCAAGTACGTGATCAGCGGACAGGGACAAATAAGATAGAGTGTGAGCCAATGCGCTCAGCGCCGTATGAATAACAAGGGCTTTGCCATGATGTGTTTTCTTGCAGCTTGGTGAAGCCCTTGTTATTCACTAGGCGTTACATTGGCGAACACGTTTCCACTATATAGCTCGGGAGTATATGGTAAAATGTCGCTATTTCGTGTCCTCGTCTTATATGTATCTGTTTCGGGTGTGAATTTGTATTTCTCCCCCAAAAGTGGTATAGTACCTTTTAATTACTTAAAGTAAGCAGGTGAAGTGGATGGAAATTACTAATGAAACGTTAAAGACGCAATTGAACCATCGAAGCATCCGAGCTTTTGAAAAAGAACCGCTCGCTAAAGAACAACTTACTGTGATCTATGAAGCGGTAAGGCATACCTCGACTAGCCAATTTCTGCAACAGTTCAGTATTTTGCGGATCACAGATGAAGTAAAGCGCAAGGCGATAAGTGAGATCGCCAAACAAGACTATGTCGGAGGCAATGGCGAGCTATTGATCTTTTTAGCTGATCTAAATCGCAATGCTAAGATCAGACAGCACTTGGGAAAAGATATCGCTCGTCTACAGACTGCCGATCTCTTTTTTCAAGCAGTCAATGATACGGTTTTAGCCGTTCAAAATGCGCTGTTAGCGGCTGAAAGCATGGGCTTAGGGGGAGTCGTCTTAGGGAGCATCAATAATGAACCTAAAAAATTGGTCGAGGTGCTAGAGTTGCCTAAATTGACATATCCGGTATTAGGGCTCCAACTAGGTCATCCGGCTCAAAGTCCTCAATTAAAGCCGCGTTTGCCCCTAGAATTTACAGTCTTTGATGATAAATATCCCGCTGATTTTCCCTTGGCTGAGTTTGAAGACTACGATAAATCAGTCCACCAATACTATGATCTGCGTGATACTAACCGTCGCGTGGATGAATTTACCACCCAGATCGGTTCAAATAAATTGGCAACCCGGAAGAGCTCGCGAGATGAGATAATGGCTGCGATCCAGGCTCAAGGGTTGTGCCTGGTCTAAAAAGGTAAGTGTTTTAGATTTGATTTAAGAATAATTTTGTTATAATAGGCTTAAGAAGTGTGAGCCAAGTAAAGACCCGATGACCCGCGCGTCATTTGGGTCTTTTTTTAGCTTATTGGATAAGGAAGTTGTTTGATGGAATGGCATGAGTATTTAGCTAGGTTACGATATTATGACCGGATGTGTGGTAATTTGACCACCGTCCACCAAAAGATCACCCAAGTCCAAGCCGTAGTTACAGCCTATAGTAGACATGAAATCCCACAAGTAGTGCCGAAGCTGAGTTTTTCGACCCACTATCTTGAATTACATATGACTAAACACCCAGAGTTGTTTGAATTGGTCAGTTGTTTAAATGAATTGCGCCAAGTACTGATCGAAAATTTTGGGATCTGGCACGTTTTTTCGCAGGCATGGTTGGCGACTTTCAAACAGCGATTAAAGCCCGGGAAAACACTAGTGGTGATGTGTGGCAATGCTGTTTTAGCGTCTAATCTACCTAATGTGATCGCGGTCGATGACTTTGATTGGCAAGCGCAAGATAATACGCGCCCGCACCCGTGGTGTGATGTCAAACAGTGTGATGCCTTGGTAGCGGTCCAAACCTATTATCAGCAGGTAGATAACATTATTTTAGAGTGGGCACCGGAGCAAACGACTTGTGATCGTGCTATTTTGGACTTTTTGCGTGCTCATCATTGGTCCGGTGACCTTATCGTGATCGGTGAAGCTAAGGGGGCGACGAATTCACCACAATTTTGGCAAACCGCTAAGTTGGATCGTCCACCCGAAGTGAATACTTTACATCGGCCGTTTGACTTTATTCATGACCAAGTATTTTGGGTAAAATAGTCGTAATTTTTACGAATTTCTTTAAGTATATTTAGCAAAGTATTTGGTAAAATAAAAATATAATTAAGTTTTCTTTAGGGGGACCAGACATTATGAAGATTAGGGGGACCAGACATTATGAAGATTTTAATTGTCGATGACGATAAAGATATCGTTGAATTATTAAGTATATATGTTAAAAATGAGGGCTATGATGTCGAAAAAGCCTACAATGGTAAAGAAGCGATCACGAAGATCAATACTAACCCAGATATCGATCTGATGATCTTAGATGTGATGATGCCTCAATTAGATGGAATGGCAGTTGTGCGAGCTGTGCGAAAAGATAGCCAGATCCCGATCTTGATGTTATCGGCTAAAACAGACGATCTTGATAAGATCCAATGCCTAGTTCAAGGTGCCGATGATTATGTGACCAAACCATTCAACCCTTTGGAAGTTATGGCACGTGTCAAATCATTATTGCGCCGTTCACAACATGAAGTAAAAAATAACGAGCCTGATCAGATCGAAGTGGGTTCTTTGATCATCAAAAAAGATTCCCATGAAGTCGAAACGGTCAACGGTAAGGAGATCTCATTGACAGCCTTAGAATTTGGGATCTTATATCTCTTGGCTAGTCATCCTAACCGTGTCTTTTCAGCAGATGAGATCTTTGAACGTGTTTGGCAACAGGAGTCCGTTGTTTCAGCTAAAACAGTTATGGTCCATGTGAGCCACTTGCGCGATAAGATCGAAGAAGCTACTGGTGGCGAAAAAGTTATCCAAACGGTTTGGGGCGTAGGTTATAAGATAGAATCACGTTAGGTAAGCTGATGAGGTGAGCGGATGAAATTTTCATTGACAGCCCGGGAAAAAAGTGAGCTCTTTGGTGAAGGGATAGTAACGGTCATCTTGTTATTGTTGCTCAACATGTCGATCTTTATGATCGTTAACCAGGAGATCTCGAATAACCCGGGTTTACAAAATGGGATCTTCCAGATCAAGATGTCGCTATTTTTAGGGCCGACTGATCTCCAGGTCTGGAGTTGGGGGGGCGGCTTATTCACCTTGATGATCATTGCGGATTGTGGTATCGTCTATTGGCGTTTGATGCGGCGCTACCGGCAGATGCAGTTGCGTCATGTTATCGCTGAGTTGCACTATATTGCTTCGGGACATTTTGATCATCGGATACCATTCAAGCTAAGTGGTCAGATGCAAAGAGTCGTTGAAAGTGTCAATTCATTAGTTGATAGTACGATCAATGCTATGGAAGAAGAGCGCCTGATCGAACGTTCAAAAGCTGAGTTAGTGACCAATGTCAGTCACGACATCAGGACACCACTGACATCGATCATTGGCTATCTCGGCCTGATCGAAAATAAACAATACAATAATGATGAAGAATTATTGCAATATACCCATACAGCTTTTTTGAAAGCCAATCAGATGAAATCCTTAGTCGATGACCTGTTTGAATATATTAAGGTCAGACAAGAAGGTGTAACATTGAACATCGTACAGTTAGATATCGGTGCGATGTTAGAACAGATGGCTGCTAGTTACGAACTGGAGGCCAACAAAAAAGGGATGGCGATCCATGTCGATGTTCCAGCTGAACCATTGGTGATCGAAGCTGATGGTGAAAAATTAGCCCGGGTCTTCAACAATCTAGTGTCTAATGCTTTGAAATATGGAGCCGGTGGTAAGAATATCTATCTTAAAGCGATGCCGGTGAGTGAAAAAGAGCTCAAAGTAACGATCGCTAATGATGGTGAACCGATCCCGCAAAAATCATTAGAACAGGTCTTTGATCGGTTCTATCGGGCTGAAAGTTCGCGGTCACGTGAGACCGGGGGCTCAGGGCTGGGTTTGGCGATCGCGCAAGGTATCGTCGAAAGACACCATGGCTACATTTATGTAACTTCGGATGCCGAATTGACAGAGTTTATCATGCATTTTCCGATTAAGCATGCTGACAGTTTAGTGCGTCAGTAACAAGATAATATATTGGACCAGTTTTGAGGTATTTTGGGCTTCAAAGCTGGTTTAGTATTGTCAGCTGAAAAAGACGTGTTTCTTATTGATTAGTTTTGATATTTTGGGTATTCTTATAGATGAGATTAAGTGAGAGGAACTTAGAAAGATGACATTTTTAAAATCTTTACAAAAAGTAGTCACAGCTCTAGCAGCGGCTGTGATCGTATTTTCCGTGATTAGTTTTAGCGGACTCGGAGTGGTAACTGCCAAAGCTGATACAGCCTTGCCAGCTGATACCGACAGTTCATTACAAATCGACGCTAAAGCAGCGATCGCGGTCGATACTAATACAGGACAAATTTTATATGCCAAAAACGCTGACCAAGCTTTACCAGTGGCGTCCATGTCAAAATTGATGACCGCCTACATGGTATTGCAAGCGATCCATAATGGCAAACTCAAGTGGGATCAAAAAGTGACTCCCGGCAAGGCTGCGCAAGAAGTCAGCCAAGATACTACGCTTTCCAATGTTCCATTAAAGGAAGGTCATAGCTATACCGTGCGGGAATTATACCAAGCTACTTTGATCTATTCAGCTAATGGAGCTGCGATGGCTTTAGCTGACGCAGTTGGCGGGACGCAAAAGAACTTTATCGATCTAGCGCGTAAAGAAGCCAAGAAGATGGGCTTAAAAGATGTTGAACTTTACACGGCTAATGGTTTAGCTAACGGTGAAGTCAAGGATGGCAAATATCCTGGGGCTGCCGATGATGCGGAAAACAAATTCTCCGCTAAAGATATGGCGATCTTGAGCCAACGTTTGATCAAGGACTATCCTGAAGTGTTGAAGACAACTAAGATCACTCGGATGAAATTCAACAACGGGACTGATCAAACTGAAATGGAAAACTGGAACTGGATGTTACCTGGTTTAGCTAAGGCTTATAGTGAACTACCAGTTGACGGTTTGAAAACAGGGACATCTGATTCAGCTGGTGCATGTTTTGCTGCGACAGTCAATAAAGACGGGCATCGTTTGATCACGATCGTCTTAGGAGCTAAACATGATAGCCAAGAGGACCTTTCACGTTTTGAAGAAACACAAAAATTAATGTCATATTGCTACAACAACTATACCTATACTTCTTTGGCTAAAGGGACGACCTTTAAAAAGACCAATGCTTTGCCGGTTTACCATGGTAAAGACCTAGATGTTAAAGTTTCTTTGGCATCTAAGACCGATGTTTGGTTGAAGAGTGGCGTTTCTAAGGACCAATTAAGTGCAAAAGCTGTTGGCAACAAGAAATTATACAAAAAAGATGGTCTACAAGCTCCTTTGAAGAAGGGCCAAAAGGTTGGTACTTTACAGATCAAAGCTAAAGATCAACCAATGTACTTCTTGGATGGAACAGACTACTTGAGTGCTGATGCGCAAACAACTACTGAAGTTAAGAAGGCTAATATCTTTGTGATCGGCTGGCGTGCGATCACGAGCTTATTCTAAACTAGCGCCTATCCCAACGACTACTGCGGTCAAGTGATCGTAGTAGTCGTTTTTTTCGTACATTTTGAGATATGTGTCGCACTTTTGGAAAAATTTTTTAGACATTTTAGGGATCTTTACCTTATATAATGCGAATGATTGCGTTTGCATCTTAAAATGTAGCTAAATTGTTATAGTTTGTCTTTCGTGGACATTCAGTGTATATTATTAGACAGCAATAAAATATTTTAGGTTAAGGAGTGAAATTATCTTGAAGACGATCAAGGCTGAATTTGAACATATCAAGAGTCAAAAGATGCTTTTAGCTGCAATTTTGGCTATTATGTTTATCCCATTCTTATACTCTGTGTTCTTCTTGAAATCTGTCTGGAATCCATACGGCGATGCTAAGTATTTGCCCGTAGCCGTAGTTAATGAAGACAGAGCGGTAAATTTCCGTGGTAAGAAACTCGATGTGGGTGATCAGTTAGTCAAGAATTTAAAGAAAAATGATGGTTTAGACTGGCATTTTGTTTCTAAAAAAGATGCTGAATATGGTCTTAGCCACAAAGAATACTATATGGTAATTACGATCCCTAAGGACTTCTCCAAGAATGCAACAACTGTTTTGGATAAGGATCCTAAGAAGATGGAATTGCAATATACGACCAATGACTCCCTCAACTATATCGGTAAAGTTATCAGTGAAGAAGGGGCTAAACAAGTTAACGCTCAGGTCAAAGAAACTGTTTCAACGTCATATGCAGATACAGTCTTTGGGGTGATCAAGCAAGTCGGTAAAGGCTTTAACACGGCAGCTAAGGGTTCAAAACAACTTAGCGATGGTTCAAAGACTTTATCCGATGGGATCAATACCTACACAGCTGGTGTTTCTCAAGTAAATGACGGTGTGATCAAGTTACAAACAGGTGTGGTACCTTTGGGCCAAGGTGTTTTGAAGCTAGCTGATGGTTCAAATACGTTAGCTAACGGGATCAACACTTACACAGCTGGTGTTGACCAAGTAAACAACGGTGTTTTCCAATTGCAAAATGGTACCGGCGCTTTAGCTAGCGGTGTGGGCCAATTGGCTACTGGATCTAATACGTTGGCAAATGGTTTGGGCACATATACAAATGGTGTCGGTCAAGTCAATAATGGTGTCTTACAATTACAAAATGGTACTGGCGCTTTAGCTAACGGTGTAGGGCAATTAGCTACTGGTTCAACTACCTTGAATAATGGGTTGAACACTTATACTGCTGGGGTAGCTCAATTGAATGATGGTTTAACCCAGTTGCATAATAATTCAAAACTTCTTAGAAAAGGTGCTGGCAATCTAGCGGCTGGTAATAAAACATTAGCTGATACAATTAACAAACAAACTGATGTTATTATCAATCAATTGAACTCTAACGATACTAAGCAAGCGATCGAAGGTTTGAAGCAATTAAAACAACATGCGCCTGCGATCCAAAAACAATTGCAAGAATTGCAAAATACAATGAACGGTTTACCTACTCTATTAGGTGGGATCAATTCAAGTGCTGATAAGTTCAGTCAAGATCTGACAACGAATTTAGGCAGTGCAGGGAACAATATTTCTGGCTCAGCTAAAGAAGTTGATGAAGTGCTTGCAGCTAATAAATACAAGTTATCTGCTGAAGATCAACAAAAATTAGCTGATGCGATCGCTAAGAACCAAGCAGCTGGTCAAAACATTCAAGCTGCTGGTGCTGCAGCTCAAACATTTAAAGATCAATTGACACAAGCACAAAATAGCTTGGCACCGATCTTGCAAAATGCGCAACAAATGCAAGATTACATCAAACAAGTAAATGTATTACTGGATAAATTGAATACAGTGGATACTTCTAAATTGTCTAATCTTCAAGGATTAACGACTGATTTAGAAAAATTAAGAACAGGCGCTAACGAATTATCCGAGGGTTCTAATACATTGAGCACCAAAGTTACTGAGTACACATTAGGTGTCGATAAAGCCTATGCTGGTGCACAAACGTTGACTTCTAAGAATGGAGAACTAACATCAGGCGCAAACCAATTGGCTGGTGGTTTAGGCCAATTGAATGGTCAAGTACCAACATTGACAGGTGGTATCAACCAACTTGCTGCTGGTACAGGTCAACTTGTAGCTAACTCAGGTGCTTTAACATCAGGTGCAAACCAATTAGCCGGTGGTTTAGGCCAATTGAACGCACAAGTACCAACATTGACAGGTGGTATCAACCAACTTGCTGCTGGTACGAGCCAACTTGCTGCCAACTCGGCTGCTTTACGCAGTGGTGCAAGTCAATTAGCCGGTGGTTTAGGCCAAATGAATGCTCAAGTTCCTACTTTGACATCAGGTGTGAACCAATTAGCTAATGGTACCCAACAATTGAACGCTAACTCACCTAAGTTAGCTGATGGTGCTACGCAATTAGAACAAGGTAATAGTAAGTTAGCTAAAGCCTTGGCAGAAGGTTCAGAACAAGTAAACGATAATACGAAGAACTTGTCCTCTAAGACTTCAAACATGTTTGCTTCTCCAACCGAACTCAAGCATAAGAGTTACAGTTACGTACCAAACTATGGTTATGCTTTAGCTCCATACATGTTATCAGTTGCATTGTATGTTGGTGCTTTGGTCTTCAACTTAGTTTACCCAGTACGTCGCTTATCCGATCCAGATGCTAGTGCAACTGAATGGTGGTTGAGCAAGATCTCAGTTGGTGCTCTTGTTGCTACTGGGACTTCAGTAGTTGAAGTTCTCTTGATGATGGCAGCTGGCTTACATCCAGATCATTTAGGGGCAACCTTGATCAATGCTTGGTTCTTTGCCCTTGCAAGTACTTTTATCGTGATGTTCTTAGCCGTCGCATTTGGCAATATCGGACGTTTCCTAGGGATCATCTTCTTGGTCATCCAGCTCGGTTCTTGTGGTGGGTCCTTCCCAATTCAAGTTACCCGTGCAATGGGCGGATTCTTCCAAATGGTAAATCCATTCTTGCCAATGACTTACTCAGTTTACGGTTTCCGTGAATCCTTGACATCAGGTCTAGGTGCAAATCAAGTTTGGATCTCTGTTGGAGTTCAATTGATCTACATCATTGTCGCAGTTGCTTTGCTTTGGGTAGCAATGAATGCTGAACGTAGTAAAGTTACTTACGTTGATGTTGAAAATCAAAACTTAAACGACTAGAGTGTGAGACAATGCGGTCAGCGCCGTATAAATAAGGAGGGGGTCACTATGATGCGTATTTTGCATCATAGTGACCCCCTCCTTATTTACTAGGCGTTGCATTGTCGAACACGTTTCGGCTATATAGCCCAGATGCGTATTGTGCATCATGGCGGTTCTCTTATTACCTACTAGGAGTTATGCTGCCGAACATGTTTGTATTATTGTTTTTCAAAGCCGACCATCAAGCCCCCGACTTCAGCGTAGTAGCTGCAAACACCACGTGTTGTAGTGACCGTTACCTCGCAAGCGGGATAAGTTTCCTTGATCTTTTGGGAAAGCGATTCAGCGCCAGTTTCATTGAAACAATGGGCAATGCAGGCTTTTTTACCGTTAAAACCTTGCGCTTGCATTTCTTTTAACAGTAGATTGATGGCTTTGATTTGTCCTCGAGCCTTACCGACAGGGGTGAGTTTTCCCTCGGTGTCAGTCCCGACGATGCGGAGTTTGAGCATATTGGAGATCTTAGCGGCTGCAGCACTGATCCGGCCGTTGTTGACTAAATTGGTCAGTGATTCAAGCGAGAACAAAAGCCCTGTATGTTGTTGATAAGTTGTTAATTTGCTTTCGATCTCGCTAAATGGTGCTTCAGCTGCGAATAATTTAGCGGCGTATTCGACTAAAAGTTGCATCCGTGGTCCTGCTGATTGTGAATCTAAAATAAGGACTTGGGCATTAGGGTGCTCTTCTAAATATTGTTCGCGGGCCTGCACAGCCGCAGAATAGCTACCCGATAACGCACCGGTGATCGTGACGGCCACGATGATATCTGCTTCACTAAAAGCTGTTAGCCACTGATCGATATTAGGGCAAGCAGTGCTACTTTTGGTGGATAATTCGCGCAATTCATCGGTCATCACTAAGACATCTAGGGCGGCATCATCGATGTATTCTTTACCGCCAGCCATGATCGTGATCGGGACACTGGTAAAATCGGTGTCTGCTAAAGTTGTTACATTTGAGCCAGAATCGGCAATGATCTTATATTTCATCTCTATTATTCCTTTATAGAAGTTTTTATATACTTTTTCAACGGTTTTTAAAAAACTTATGGTATATTTGAGTATAAACATGTGTTATCGATTTGTCAAAAGATATTGATAGCGCGAACATGAAAGGATAAGCTATAATTTAGGAAAGGACGTAAACAATGAAAAAAATTTTACAACAGGAAAATGTTGCTTATTTTAAACTCCCTACTTTTGAAGAGATACCTGATGTGGGACTCTATTTGGAGCAGACGGCTACATTTATCAACAAGTATTTAGAACCACTTTTGGGTAGTGAATTGACCCCATCGATGATCAGCAATTATGTTAAGAAAAAATTGATCGCTCGCCCGGAAAAAAAGCAATATTCGCGCGAGCAGATCGCCTATCTTTTTTTTATCACTATTTCTAAGACGGTCTTAGCCTTAGATGATCTAAAATTACTTGTCAAAGTCCAACGCGAGACGTATCCGATCCAAACCGCATATACGTATTTTCGGGAAGAGTTGGAACAAACTTTGCTCGCAGTCTTTGAAGAGCGGGCGTTGAGTTTCGAAACAGGGGAGCGTTCCGAGCAAAAGGTCATGTTGTATAACATTATCATTGCAGCTGCACATAAGATCTATCTGGAAAAATATTTTCAGATGGTACGACAAAGAAACTGAGGTAGAATAAATGTTATCGGTGGAACACTTAGCCAAAAACTTTGGCACCCTAAAAGCCGTACAAAATCTATCGTTTGAGATAAAAGACGGTGAGATCTTGGGGCTGGTGGGTCAAAATGGTTCAGGCAAGACGACGACTTTTCGGATGTTGTTGGGCCTGATGCAACCAACAGCGGGAAAAGTTCTCTGGAATTGCGAAAAGATCGGTGAAAAGCAAAAAGATCTGATCGGCTATTTACCCGAAGAACGCGGCCTTTATCCTAAAGAAACGATCGAACAACAGGTCATGTACTTTGGCAAATTACGTGGGAAAGCACCACGTGAGATCAAAGAAAAGCTCGACTATTGGATGGATCATTTACAAGTTAAGGGTAAAAAGAATGATAGGATCAAATCTTTATCCAAAGGCAATCAGCAAAAAGTCCAGTTGATCACTACTTTGATCCATGAGCCTAAATTAGTCATTTTAGACGAACCTTTTAGTGGACTAGATCCTGTCAATGCTCAGATCATGCAGGATGCGATCATCGCTTTGCGCAAACAAGGCTCGTGTGTGATCTTTTCAAGTCATAACATGGCCAATGTGGAACAGATCTGTGATCGCTTGGTGATGATCAAAGATGGACGACAAGTTTTGGCGGGCAAAGTCCAAGACATCAAAGATTCGTTTGGTAAGATCAAAGTCTTTTTAGAATCACCCTTGACTACAGCTGAGGTTCAAGCTGTTCCAGGGGTAGTGGCTGTCAAAGAGCGCGGACGAAGGTTAGAGGTAACTCTATCTGACCCTGCAGCTGGGCGTGAATTGTTTGAACTGGCAACAAAGGATGGATATATTCCGACCTTTAGCCAAGAAACGTTGACGTTAGAGGAGATCTTCAAACTAAAGGCGGGTGAAAAAGATGAACTTTGAGAAATTATGGGTGATCGCAAGTGATGTATACCGTAAAACGGTCAAATCACCGAGCTTTTTGATCGGGGTCTTTATGCCATTTATCGTAGTTTTGATCGGCTTTTTGATCGGTGCGATCATGAATAGAGGCCAAGAGACGACTACGATCGGGATCTATTCCGATCAACCAGTGTTAGCCAAGGCTTTAGCGCAACAAAAATTTCCCGATCTAAAGTTAAAACAAGTGGATTCAGTCAAGGAGGCCCAAAAACAGTTGCAAGCTGAAAAGCTAGACCATTATCTCGTCTTGACGCAAAAAGAAGGTAAGTTGACCAGCACTGTCTATGGCGAAAAAGTTCCCGGCAATACCACGATGGCTAATCTTCAACAGGGACTAAATGGCCTCCAGACGTCACTCAAAGCAGGTGAATACAAGTTGACCCCAGATCAAGTTGCTGAATTGATGCAACCAGCTAAGCTTGAAGGTAAGGAGATCTCCTTTACTGATGATGGCAAGGTCAAGACGTCAAAGGATAGCTCAGGAGTCAAATTTGCCTTGAGTTATGCGGCTTGTATCTTCACGTTCTTTTTAGTTTTGACCTATGCGAGTTTGATCGCCCAAGAGATCGCGGGTGAAAAAGGAATGCGCATCATGGAAGTCATCTTATCCAGTACGAACGCTAAGACTCATTTCTACGGAAAATTATTAGGGGTGATCTTGGCTGCGTTGACTCAATTGGTGGCAACGGGGCTCTTGGTCGGAATTGCAGTCTTTATCATGCGTGATAACGATAGCCTAAATGAAATGTTAGATAATTTACATTTCACGGGGATCGAACCGAGTTTTATCGTCTTGTTGATCCTCTTTATCCTAGCAGGCTCCCTCTTTTATGCGGTCTTGGCTGCTCTGTGTGGTTCTTTGGTCAATCGAGCCGAAGATGCACCTAAAGCGATCATGCCAGTCACCTATCTGATGATGGCGGGTTACATGTTAGGCTTGGTCGTGGCGGCAAATGATCCAAGTAACTTTATCGTGATGATCTGTAGCTATATTCCATTTTTCTCCATGATCTTGATGCCGATCGTATTGGCCAACGGGACAGCTGGGCTCATGGGGGCAAGTATTTCCCTGGTTATTTTAGTCTTGAGCACCTTGGTCTTAGCTGCCTTTTCTGCTATAATGTATCGAGTAAATGTATTGGTCTACAATCAAAAGGGGATCTGGGCTTCCTTACGCCAATCATTGACGATGCTCAGAAAAGATGTCTGATCGGCACTTCATCTCTTAATTTAAGTCGGATCTGCGTTATAATGGAGATGTATTTAAGTAAGGGAGATGAAAAAGATGGAAAGAAGAAAGCCACGGCGAAATGAAGAGAAGAAGACCGAAATTTCAGCCAAAGGCAAGCCGTTTGTCCCTAGGACCCATGTCGAGTTTGTTTATCATCGCCACCATTATAAGGGGACCATCGAAAAGCAGTTGCGTAATTCGGCGATCATCATCTTTGACCCTGAATTTGAGAATACAGTTACGGCGATCGAGTTGAAACAAAAGATCGTGATCAGTTATTCAAAAATGCAGGTGATCAAATAGATCGCTAAGTTAGGATAGTTTAGGAATGTTTTATAGGTTAAAGAAAAAGATCAGGGCCAAGTATCGTGAAGCGACCCCGATCCAATTGTTAGTTGCATATTATGGCATCGCTACGATCATTACTTTTGGTCTACTGTGTTTACCGTGGATCAAGTTGCCTGATGCGCCAAAAACAACGCTGATAGATAATTTGTTTATGGCGATCTCGACGATCAGTGTGACCGGTCTGTCGACTTTTCCGATCGACCAAGTCTATAACGAGTATGGGGTCATCTTGCTAGAAGTACTGTTCCAAGTTGGGGGCTTTGGGGTCACGATGTTAGCCACAGTCGCGATGGTCTTGACTGGCCGACGCATTGGGTTACATCAACGCCAGCTGATCCAATTTGATATGAACCAACCGCGCTTGAGTGGGATGGTCAAATTAGTGACGTCGGTCTTTGGACTGATGATCATGGTCCAATTAGTCTTTGGATTGTTGTTTTCCCTGTATTTCACGTGGCGTCACGTCTATGATAGTTTTTCCGATGCCCTTTTTCACGGAATGTACATCTCGATCAGTGCGGTCACCAATGCTGGTTTTGATGTTACCGGGGATTCGATCGCCCCGTTTAGACAGGATTATGGTTTCTTATTGATCATTATGGTCTTAGTTATCATCGGAAGTATCGGTTACCCAGTTTTGACTGAGATCGAGGCTTGGTTCTTCTACAAGCTGCGTTACCGTGGACTACGCAAGTTTAGATTTTCCCTGTTCTGTAAATTAGCGGTCTTTTTTGCAGCGATCTTTACAGTTGTAGGAACGATCTTGCTGTATCTATCGGAAAATGGTGGTCTGCATTTGCGGGCTGATAGTCTGCATAATTTTATGTCAGCCATGTTTTACAGTGTCTCCTCGCGTAATGCAGGACTTCAGATCAACAGCATGAATGATTTTAACCACACGACCTTACTTTTACTGGCACTGTTGATGTTCATCGGGGCTAGCCCAAGTTCTGTCGGTGGTGGGGTGCGGACCACGACGATCGGGATCTTTATCCTGTATCTGTATTCATTCATTCGTGGGCGCAACAACATCAATATCTTCAATCGGCGGATCAGTCGCGAAGATATCCAAAAAGCGATCGTGGTCGTGAGTTTATCGACATTGTTGTGTATTTCAGCGGTCTTTATCCTCTCAGCTACAGAGGACGCTCCATTATTGTCATTAGTCTTTGAAGTGGCTTCGGCTTTTGGGACGACCGGGCTATCGCTGGGGATCACGGATAGATTGTCGACTGTCGGCAAGATCGTGATCATGGTCTTGATGTTCGTCGGTCGGATCGGAATGTTGTACACCCTGATGTTCTTTATCAGAAAACGCGACCGTGATCTGAGTTATAAGATGCCAACTGAGAAAATTATTATCGGTTAGTGTGAAAGGCACACCCCAGAATTGATAGGGGGTGCCTTTTTTACATACAAAAAATTAACTCTAAAAGTGACTTAGCCACGGTTTTTGTCATTAACAATAATGTGTTATAATCAAAATTACAGGGAGTTTTTTATCTATATACATGGAGTGTTTTTGGCACTCCATACTCTTTTGGTGGCTTTGGTCACTAAATTTCACTGGAGGCAATTGAATTGGAAAATGTAAAACCACGTTGGCGTGAGGTCTTGGATATCTCAATGCCACTATGCTTGAGTTACATTCCGATCGGGTTAGCGTGTGGTATCTTGCTACATGCTGCTGGATTTAGCTGGATCTTAACAACGTTGGTCTCGTTGTTGGTCTTTTCTGGTGGGGCGCAGTTTATGATCGCCTCAATGTTGGTGGCAAATGCCCCAATGCATACGATCTTGATCATGTTATTCTTTCTCGAATTACGCTATGCCTTACTTGGTTCGAGTTTATCGCAATATATGCGGGGGACGAGCAAAAAATTTCTCTATCTTTTTGCAGCTTCGCTAAATGATGAGAACTATGCTGTCAACTACTTGAAATTTGCGACAGATAAGGGTTGGACACCTAAAGATGCACTTATGGTCGAACATTATTCATTACTTTTCTGGACAGGTGCTAACTTAGTCGGTAGTTTGATCGGTAATATGATCAAGATCAATTTGGATATCGTTGATTTTGCATTGACGGCGCTCTTCTTATATATGATCGTCATGCAGATCAAGAATGTTTTAACGATCTTTATCAGTCTTTTGTCAGCCGTTTTGGCGATCATCGCAATGGTCTTGATCAAGAGTACGATGGGACTTGTGGTGGCAACGTTGCTCGCTTCATTGGTCGGCTTTATGGTCGAAGATTATTTAGTCAAGCACGGGCATACAAAAGGCTTCTTACTCAAGAAGATCAAGCCTAAAGCAAGTCGCAAAGTCATCAGCAAGTCAGGAGAATAGTTATGCATATGTCGAGTATGGATCATTTGATTTTAGTTCTATTATCAATGGTGGTGGCATTTTTGCCCCGTTTCATTCCGTTGCGTATCTTCTCTACCCGTGAGATCCCCCAATGGTTCAATGAGTGGATGAAATATGTGCCGGTATCCTTATTTACGGCTTTGGTCGTTAAAGATATTTTTATCAATACAAAGGATTACTCTTTTATTGGCTTAGGCTATCTAGCCAAGATCTTTGCAGCTGTTATCGTGATCGGGGTCGCTTACCGCTCACGTTCAATGGGCCTTTCAGTCGTTTTTGGTTTGATCGCAGTTGCATTATTAGCGTTAGTCTTACCAGTATAATTACGAAAGTTTAGACTGTTGCCAAAGGGTGATGGTCTTTTTTTGAGGTGAATAAGATGAAATACTTTACAAAGAAAATGATAACGCCCCTATCAACGACGGCGGAATTGACGGGGTATGTTCCCGATAATTCACCTGAGATCGACCTTAAACGTAAGCGTCCGGCTGTTATCATCTGTCCAGGGGGAGCTTATCGGATGACAAGTGATCGTGAAGCCGAAGCAGTAGCATTCAAATTTTTAGGGATGGATCTAGCGGCCTTTGTTTTACGGTATAGCTGTGCACCAGCGCGTTATCCCGTGGCCTTGCTCGAACTAGCCGAAAGTGTCCGCTATGTGCGTGCGCATGCTAAAGAATTTGCTCTTGATCCGGATAAGATCATTATTTTGGGAATGTCTGCTGGGGGGCATTTAGCGGCGAGTTTGGGGACTTTATGGACCGATGAGCTGTTTAACGATCACGGTTATGCAAAAGAGATGATCAAGCCTAATGGGATGATCTTGTGTTACCCTGTGATCACAGCGGGAGAATTTAGCCATAGCGGTTCATTTGATAACTTAGTTGGTAAAGATCCAAAGCTGCGCGAATTCTTGTCCTTAGAAAAACGCGTCACCGCCGCTACGCCACCAACATTTATCTGGCATACGGTTGCTGATCAAAGCGTTTCAGTCGAAAATAGTTTGTTATTTGCGCAAGCTTTGCGTAAACATGGTATTGATTTTGAAATGCATCTCTATCCATATGGGCGACACGGGCTTAGTCTGGGGACCAAACAAACTGCTAAAAAGGCTAACTATATCGAACCAGCCGTTCAAAGTTGGATCAGTTTAGTTGAAACTTGGTTAGTAGGGGGCAACTTCCAGCCAAAATAGCCGATAAATGCTATAATGAACGGGATAGGGGGCGAAATGATGAAAAGATGGCTATGGTGGACGGTGATCGGACTTTTCTTAGCATTCATCTTTGTGGGTTACGGTGTGACAAAAAGAGTCGAGACCGCTAAAAGTTATCGATCGGCTCTAGAATTGGGCCAAGCCTATGTTAATGATGGTAATTATGTTGCAGCTAAGATCTCTTTTCAAGATGCGTTGAAGAAAAAGCCAAGTGATGAAACAGCTAAGCTTTATCTTGAGCAGACAAAATGCTATGAACAAGGACTTGATCAGATAGAAAATAAGCAATATAGCAAGGCACGGACTAAATTCCAGCAAGTTGCTTCTGAGAATTCGGGTCTAAGTATTTTGGTCAAGCGAGCTTCTGAAAAGCAGATGGAGCTTAAAGAAGTGATCGCTCAATCAAAGAATTTTGAACAGATCTATGCTAGAGCTGATTCATTAGCTAAAAACTACGAATATACGTCATCCAATACCCAACTTGCAGTGATCTTAGGTTACGGTAATATCAAGGATAATTACTATGATGATATTCGCCAAAAAGCCCAAGCATTGAAACGCTCAAATGATGCAGAATTGCGGGCGTTAGGTTATAATGTCCAACCACCCGTGGAAGATGAGTTGAGTGCTGCTGAACTAGCTCAACAAAATAACATTTCAAAAGCACAACTCGAGCAGGCAAAAGTAGAACTCCAAAAAAATGGAGTCAATGTCACTGATCTAGATGATAAGCAAGTCATCAAAGTCATTTTGCAGGCGCGTAATGAACAAAAATCAATTTCTGAACTCACTGAAGAGTATAAGTAAGGATCGTCACAGGGCGGTCCTTTTTTGTATGCTGATCTCAAGGGCATATTGATTGTTATTGATCTAGTCTTGTGCTATAACAAAATTAGTTAAAATATTTTTTGTAACTCTATTTTTAATTCAGTATATACTTTTTATGTATATGAGTTGACTAATGATGAAAAAAGAATATATACTAAGTGTGTAAAAATGATTAAGCAGTTACAAAAATGTATTTTGCATTTTGGGCGCCCATAATGTGCGTACGATTTTGTAAGCGGTTAAATATAAACTAAAAGAATATGGAGATGAAACAAATGGCAGAACAAAAGCAAAGCTCATTTGGGGCGTTCATCAATGCTAAGATATTACCTCCGATCATGAAATTTGTGAATACGAAGGCGATCGTAGCATTAAAAGACGGTATGGTCTATGCCTTACCATTTATCATTATCGGATCGATCTTCTTGATCTTGAACTCCTTCCCGATCCCTGCGGTACAAGAATGGTTCAAAGATATTGGCTGGTCAGTCTTCTTTAATCAAGCATATCAAACAACATTTGCCATTATTTCGATTTGGACGGTAATTGGGATCGCCTATGTGTATGCCAGAAATGAAAAACAAGAAGCTCTACCTTGTGGCCTAACAGCCCTATCAGTTTTCTTGTTACTACAAAATTTAGTCGTCAACAGTCCTTTAGTTTCAGCAATGGGTAAAGATGGTGCCGGGATCACAGATGCTGCCGGCAAGGTCGTTTATACCGGGACACAAGTTACTGAACAGATCGATAAGTTACCACAAGTCATCCAAAATTATTTGACCTCACCTGTAACGGGTGTGATCAACATGACTTGGTTAGGTGGACAAGGGATGATCGCAGCGATCATTGTTGGTCTCTTAGTCGGTTGGAGTTATACAGCGATGGCTAAAGCTGGTTGGAAGATCACCTTGCCAGAACAAGTACCAGCTAACGTAGCTAACCAATTCTCAGCAATGATCCCATCTGGTGTGATCATTACAGTTTCGATGTTGATCTACGCTTTCTTTGCTAAAGTATTCAACACCGATATGTTGCAATGGATCTACGATGTTTTACAAGCTCCTTTGCAAGGGCTTTCTGACTCGCTCGGTGGTGCTTTGATCTTAGCCTTCATGGTCGTGTTCTTCTGGTTCTTTGGGGTCCACGGGGGCTTGATCATGGGTGGTATCGGTGGTGCCTTCTTACTACCAAATACCGCTGATAACGCTGCTTTACTCGCTAAGGGCGAATTGACCATGCAAAATGGTGCTCACATCGTAACAAACGAATTTTACAACAACTTCATCAATTTGACTGGTTCAGGGATCACGATCGGGTTGCTTGTCTTTACTTTGACAGCAGCCAAATCAGTCCAATTCAAGTCATTAGGTAAAGTTGAAGCTGTACCAGGTATCTTTAACATCAACGAACCATTTCTATTTGGGATCCCGTTGGTCATGAATCCGTGGTTAGCGATTCCGTTCTTCATGACACCAGTTGTTGTTGCACTTTCGACTTACTTGGTGATCTACTTTGGCTTAGTTCCACCAACTGGGGCTGCCGCACCATGGACGACACCGCCGATCATTTCAGGTTTCTTGATCGGGGGCTGGAAGATGGCATTATGGCAAGCGATCGTCTTACTGATCTCAGTTGGGATGTATTGGCCATTTGCTAAGAAGTACGATAAATATCTCTGCCAACAAGAAGCAGCAAATGAAACAAAATAATTATTTAGAAAAAGGATGAATCACAATGGCTGAAAAAATTATTATGTTAGCCTGCTCAGCAGGTATGTCAACTTCAATGTTAGTTGCAAAAATGCAAGAAGAAGCAAAGAACCGTGGAAAAGACTATGAGATCTTTGCTAAATCAGTGGCTGATATCGATCATCAATTTGAAACAGAAAAGCCCGATGTGTTGATGTTAGGACCACAAGTGGCATATATGAAAGCTGATGTCCAAAAGAAATGTGATGATGCTGGAGTGCCAATGGAAGTTATCAACATGACAGATTATGGCATGATGAACGGTAAAAATGTGCTTGATGAAGCTGAAAAAATCATGGGATAGAGGATAGAACAAGATGACAGATGAAAGAATGCAGATCGTCATGGGCCTGATCATGGCGGGTGGCAATGCGAAAAACTGTGCTGTCGAAGCGATCACAGCTGCGAAAAACGGTGATTTCGCTTTGGCTGAAGAAAAGATCAAAGATGCAAATCAAGCGATCGTGGATGCGCATAATGTGCAGACCGATATGTTGACCAAAGAAGCTCAAGGTGAACACACAGAGATCGATCTATATATGGTCCACGCACAGGATCATTTGATGACAGGGATCACATTTGTTGATCTAGCTAAAGAGATCATTGCCGTCTACAAACGCTTAGACGAAGAAGGTAAATAAGATAAAAGGTGCGCAGAGTATGGAGCGCACCTTTTTTACTAGAGGTAAAAGTATATACAATTAGGAGGGTGCTATGGAGAACTTGATCTTGATCGATATTGGTGGCACGACGATCAAATTTGGCATAAAGCAAGGTCCAAATTTGGAAGTTTTGCCAGCTAAGCCAACACCTAAGACGTTAGCTGAATTTTATACTTGCTTGGAAGCTGTCGTTGCGTCATTAAAAAAACAATATCCAATTCAAGGCGTTGCGATCAGTAGCCCAGGAGCAGTCGATCAAAAAACAGGTGTGATCAAAGGAGCGAGTGCGCTACCCTATATCCACAATTTTAAGATCCAAGCGGAATTGGAAAAGCGCTTTGACTTACCGGTCAGTTTAGAAAATGATGCGAATTGTGCCGCCTTAGCCGAGATGGTCGATGGAGCGGGCAAAGCTGTCAAAGATGCGATCTTTCTAGTGATCGGGACCGGTGTCGGGGGTGCTTTGGTCGAAAATAAACACATCCGCCACGGTGCACATCTCTTGGCCGGTGAGGTCGGTTACTTACTGCTCGGACAAGAGATGACTGTCAGCCAAGCAGTTTCCCCCGTTAGTTTGGCTAAGCGCTATAATACTAAAACGGGACGAAATATCAGTGGTAAAGAAGTCTTTGAGCGAGCTCAGGCGGAGGATGAAGTGGCTCAGGCTGAAGTTGAGCAAGCAATGCAGACGTTAGCGACTTTGCTCTATGATCTGCAGTACAGTTTTGACCCAGAGCTTTTCATCATCGGGGGTGCGATCTCCAAAAATGAACAACTTTTACCGCTGCTCCGTGCGCACCTAGCTAAGATCAAAGAACACGTTGAAATCGCTGACGTAATGCCTGAAATAACGGTTTGCAAGTATCATGAACAAGCAAATCTTTTAGGTGCTGCGATCAATTTTGAACACAAAATGGAGGCATGAAAACTATGTATACATTTCCAAAGAATTTCGTTTGGGGAGCAGCGACATCTGGTCCACAATCAGAAGGTAACTTTAAAAAACGCCATCAAAATGTTTTTGACTATTGGTATGCGCAAGATCCAAATGAATTTTACGCTGGCGTAGGCCCGGATACAACGTCTAATTTTTATAACGATTATGAAAGCGATTTAAAGTTGATGCGTCAAGCCGGGATCAAAGCTTTAAGAACCTCGATCCAATGGAGCCGTTTGATCGCAGACTTTGAAACGTGTGAAGTCGACCCCAAAGGTGCTGATTTTTATAGTCGTGTGATCGATGCCATGTTGGCTAACGGGATCACACCATATATCAATTTATGTCATTTCGATATGCCCATCGAATTACAACATAAATACGGCGGTTTTGAATCGAAGCACGTGACCGATCTCTTTGCGGGTTTTGCCAAGAAGTGTTTTGAACTTTACGGTGATCGGGTCGATCATTGGTTTACATTTAATGAACCTAAAGTGATCTTAGATGGTGGTTATCTCTACCAATTCCACTATCCGCTAAAAGTCGATGGTCCGTTAGCAGTTCAAGTAGCTTATAACTTGAACTTAGCTTCAGCCAAAGCGATCAAGGCTTTCCGCGAACTTTACGGACAAGATGAGTCTAAAAAGATCGGGACGATCCTGAATTTGACCCCAGCATATCCAGCCAGCGATAGCCCCGAAGATCGGGCGGCTGCGGAATTTGCTGAACTTTGGGCCAACAAGATGTTCTTAGAACCAGCGATCTTAGGCCATTATCCACAAAAATTAGTCGATATTTTGACTAAAGATGGCGTTTTGTGGGAAGCAACTCCGGCTGAAGTTGAGTTGTTAAAAGAAAATACGATCGATGTTTTAGGGATCAACTTCTATCACCCATTTAGAGTCAAGACACCGGCCGTTTCTTCCCAGAGTTTACAACCATGGATGCCAGACATTTACTTTGATGAATATGAGATGCCAGGTCGTGTGATGAACGTCGATAAGGGCTGGGAGATCTATCCTAAAGCCTTGTATGATATTGCTTTAAATATTCGCGATAATTACGGCAATATCGACTGGTTCGTATCTGAAAATGGGATGGGTGTCTCGAACGAAGAGCGCTTTATGGATCAAGCTGGTATGGTCTGTGACGACTATCGGATCGAATTTATGCAAAAACACTTGAAAGAATTGCATAAGGGGATCCAAGCTGGTTCTAATTGCAAAGGTTATTTTGTCTGGACGGGCATCGATTGTTGGTCATGGAAGAATGCCTACCGCAATCGCTATGGCTTGATCAGAGATGATATCCATACTCAGATCAAAACGCTGAAGAAATCAGGCCATTGGTTCAATGAATTGAGCCGGCAAAATGGTTTTGAATAAGGAAAATGTAGCTACTGCTGTTAAAAGACGTAGCTAAGCTATATAGTGGAAACGTGTTCGCCAAAGCAACACCTAGCAAATAACAGGGAACCAAGTACGATGCAAAATGCGCATCATGCTGAGTTCCCTGTTATTTATATGGTGCTGACCACTTTACCTCACACTCTAAGTGAATTGCACCAAATTTAAATAAATGGTAACATAAGAAATATTCGACCAGACCAAGTGTATGGTCAGTTTGATCGAGGTGCAGATCGTGCAAAAAAGAAGTATAAGTTTATTTTCAGCCACAATGCTAGCCTTAAGTTCGTTGATCGGCTCAGGTTGGCTCTTTGGTTCCAGTGAGGCTGCCAGTGTTGCTGGCCCAGCCGCCGTTATTTCCTGGGTTATTGGGGCGGTCGTGATCGGGATCGTGGCGTTCAATTATATCGAATTAGGTGTTATGTTACCTGAAAGCGGCGGGATGAGTCGCTATCCGCAGTATAGTCATGGACCGTTAGTTGGTTTTATCGCTTCGTGGGCTAATTGGCTCTCTTTAGTAGCTTTGATCCCGATCGAAGCGGTAGCCGCCGTCCAGTATATGAGTACTTGGCCGTGGGCATGGGCTAACTGGACGAATGATTTTATGAAAAATGGGCAGATCGTAGGTAAAGGATTGATCGTAGTCTTCCTGTTTATGGTGGTATTTACCCTGTTGAATTTTTGGTCCGTTAGCATTTTAACGCGATTTACGAATCTGATCTCAGTCTTTAAGATCGCGATCCCGTTGTTGACGATCATTTTATTGATGAGTTCTGGATTTTATGTAGAAAATTTTGGTCATACTTTAGCTGAATTTATGCCAAATGGTTCAAGTCCAGTATTTGAGGCTACTACAGTTTCAGGGATCATTTTGTCGTATAATGCTTTTCAAACAGTTATCAATATCGGTGGTGAGATCAAAGATCCTCAGAAAAATATTTTCCGCGCGATCACGATCTCACTGACGATCGCAACAGTCATTTATATCATGCTTCAGATCGCTTATATTGGGACGATCACGCCAACACAATTGGCAACGCATGGATGGAGTGGCTTGAATTTTGCCTCGCCGTTTGCTGATATTGCGATTCTATTAGGTATCCACTGGTTAGCCGTACTCTTGTATTTAGATGCTTTTGTTTCACCATTTGGAACGGGTGTCTCATTTGCGGCCACATCAGGGCGAACTTTAGCAGCAATGACATTGAATCGGCGGATCCCAAAGTGGTTAGGCGAGGTCGATAGTACGTATGGTAATCCACGTTTTGCTTATTTAGCGAATTTTGCAGTGGGAGCTTTGTTGGTGTTAGTTTTTCGTGATTGGGCTCTCTTAGCCAGTGTGATGGCGACAGCGACGTTGATCGCATATGCCACAGGTCCGGTGACAGTTATGGCATTTCGTAAATTACGGCCCGATTATACGCGTCCGGTGCATTCAAAGATGATGCCCGTGATCGCACCACTAACCTTTGTGATCGCAGGTTTAGCGATCTATTGGGCGATGTGGCCCACGACAGTTCAAGTTATTTTTGCGATCTTACTAGGGCTTCCGATGTACATGTATTACGACCGTAAAAATGGGCAGATCTCATGGAAACGTCAGCTCAAGAGTGGGGGCTGGTTGTTAGTATATCTAGCTTTCTTGTCAATGATGTCGTATGCAGGAAGTAAAGGTTTCAACGGGCAAGATTGGATCAAGTATCCGTATGACTTTTTGATCATCATAGTGGTAAGTCTAGTCTTTTACTACTGGGGCTTAGCGAGTCGCATGCCAGACAGCCCAGATCTAGAGGCCGCGGACAAGTTGAATAAGAATGTGAGACAGAGTGTGAGACAGCACGGGTAGCTCCGTACAGATAACGCGGTCCCTCCTATAATGCGTATTTTGCATTGTAGGAGGGACCGCGTTATCTGTACGGAGCTGTGCTGTCGAACACGTTTAGTCTATATAGCTCAGATGCGTTTTTTGCATCGTGGTGCCCCTGCGTTATTTACTAGGCGTTGTACTGTCGAACACGTTTCGGCTACGTTTGGGGTATATATAAATATAGTATACAAAAAAGGTTTGATGAAGATGTCACCAAACCTTTTTATGCGTCGTGTTGCTGCTCGGGATGTTTTTTCAAATAAGCTTCTGACAACATCAAAGAGCATTCAAATAAGAAACCCACTAATAAGACGCTGGCGATCGTATCGGTCGGATAATGGACGTGAAGATAGATCCGAGTCAAAGCGATCACGATGATCCAAAGAACGCCTAGAACGTGTAGAAGAGTTTTTATTCCTTGGTTGTGGAGATGGGGTAGGAATAAAACAAAGACTAACAAAACAAAAAGCGCTGTGCCAAATGTATGGCCACTAGGAAAACTATAGCCCCCGATCTCAACTAACCGATCACTAGGGCGTGGGCGAGCAACGAGATTTTTAACGATCCAATTGATCAAGTTACAACCGACGACTGTCAATAAAGCCCAGATCGTATTATAAACATCATGTAATAGGTAAACGATCAAACACAATAAGAGACAATAGATAAGTGACATCTCGGGGCCCCCCAAGAAAGTCAGCTTATCGCCAAAGTCTGTCATCGTTGAATTGGTGATCGGTAGCAGTAATTTTTGAACAGCGGTATCAAAACCGACAATGAGTGGGGCTTTTAATTTGACCAAAGTTGCCAAGCTGAGAAATAACACTAGGTAGACCGTGGCGTATAATGGGCGACATTTATTAGGCGTAATATGTGCCATAAAAATTCACCTCTCTCGTAATATTAGTAAACTAGTTTACATTTTACTACAAATCAACTTACAATTCACACAGTCATTTGCGCCAGACAAGGCTAGTTGGTATAGTAAGTATGTGAATCGTTGTCGCTTTTAAAAGCAAGGGGGATCAATATGTTACCTAAACGCAATTATGCTGAAATGATCATTATCTTACTTGGAGTTACTTGGTACTGTTTAGGTAGCTTGTTAGCACCATTGATCGTCGCACAAGATTTTTGGCTCAAGGCTATGCTGTTGCTACTACTCTTTGTGATGATCTTTGATATTTTGATAATGATATATTGGCGCTAGAAAGAAGGATCAGATGAAGGTTACTTGGCAAAAAGAAGATACAAGACAACAGACTTTAAAGAGTTTCTTACGCAAACAAGGGGTCAGTCAACGTCTGTATGGCAAGCTAAAAAAAGGATATGGTCAGGTTTTGATCGATGGCCAAAAAACTAAACTTGCAATTTTATTGGATCGACCAGTTGCGGTCACCTTGAAATTACCGGCTGATGCTGCAGAAGAAAATGTGGCGGTCAGTCATGCACCGATCGAAGTGATCCATGAAGATGAGTTTTGGCTCGTTGTCAATAAGCCAGCTGGTTTGACGAGTGTACCTGGGCCAAGTAATAGCACCGATACGCTGGTCAATCGGGTCAAGGGCTATCTCATCGAACAAGGTTCAGCTGTAAAAGCGCCACGGATCATTACGCGGTTGGATCGCTATACGAGCGGGTTGGTATTATTTTCCAAACACAGCTTTGCCCAAGCCCAAATTGCTAGTCAGGTCGAATCACATCGAATGGATAAGCGTTATTTTGCATTGGTCCAGGGGCAAATAGCGCGTGAACACGGCTTTATCGAAGGTCCGATCGCACGTGTACCTGATGATGTCAAATACCAGATCACGTCGGATGGTCGCTTCGCTAAGAGTGAATACTGGCTTGAAAAGAGCAATGCTGAATTATCATTAGTTCAGGTCAAACTACACACTGGGCGTACGCATCAGATCCGCGTCCATTTTAGTGAAAACGGGCATCCATTGTTGGGCGATAAGCTTTATGGTGGTGAACGTACTTTGATCGCACGCCAAGCCCTTCATGCGGGAAAGCTCGGTTTTACCGATCCGTTCACCAAAAAGTATCTGGAATTTTCCTGTCCTATACCACCAGATATGCAACTGATTATTGATAAAGAATTTAGAAACTAGCGGGCAGAAAGCCTGTAATTTACCAAAGTTCTGTTATAATAGACAAGTAAAGTTCTATTTTGAATAAATAAAGTGTTTCGAGGTACTTGAAATGACACCGAAAAAAGAAGACTATCTAAAAATAATATTTGAATTAGGCGGAAGAGAGAAGAAAGTCTCAAATAAACAGATCGCGATGAGTTTAAATATCGCGGCTGGTTCGGTGACGGAAATGGTCAATAAGCTAGTGAAAGAAGGGCTAGCAACACATGCGCCTTATGCCGGGATCTCTTTGACGGATGAAGGTGTAAAGGTAGCTGAAAAATTGGTTAGACGCCACCGCCTCTGGGAGACTTTTTTAGTAGAGAAGCTAAATTATAAATTACAAGATGTGCACAGTGATGCCGAAGTTTTGGAACATGTGACAAGTGATAACTTGATGGATCATTTAGAAGCCTTTTTGGATCATCCCAAGTATTGTCCGCATGGTGGGGTGATCCCTGATAAACTCGGACACTATGAAGAAGAAAGCCACTTGACGTTATCTGAAGCTAAAGCAGGCAGTACGATCACGGTCGATCGCTTTACCGATAACCACGATCTTTTGACTTACTTAGATGACATCGATATTAAGATCGGGGATACGTTAGAGGTGTTGGAACATGCACCATTTGAAGGACCGATCCGTTTACGCTTTACCCAAAATGGGCAAGAAACAAGCATCGGTTATAAAGCTGCACATTATATTTTTGTCAAATAAGGCTTTTTAGTATCATTAAAAAAAATCGTGTGCTATAATTATAATCGTATTTCTGTATAGGCTATTGTGGCTAGGATTTATCTTTGATAACTTTCTCCATTATGCGCTGATTAGAGGAATTACACTATATTTTTTAATGTGCCGAGATTGGCGCAAGGAGGAGTTCAATTATTATGGAACAAGGAACAGTTAAATGGTTTAATGCTGATAAAGGTTTTGGCTTTATCACACGCGAAGATGGTAGCGATGTATTCGTACACTTCTCAGCTATCCAAGGTGAAGGCTTCAAGACTTTAGATGAAGGCCAACACGTAACTTTCGATGTTGAAGAAAGCGAACGCGGACCACAAGCTGCTAACGTAGTAAAAGACTAATAAGTGGTCTAAGTCATAACGCTTAGACTTTTGAATCGAAAAGAGGCTGTCTTGTACGGTCTCTTTTTTGTTATTTAGGGGGAAATTATGGCTAAAAGGGAATTAAAATTAAGCTGGTTATTATGCGGTAATTTTATCGTTTCGGTCGGTAGTAGTTTATTATGGCCGCTGACTACGATCTACATGCACAACTATCTTGGCCAAAGTTTGACTACGGCTGGGATAGTGCTCTTTATCAATTCGCTAGCGTTGATCGCTGGTAGTTATTTAGGTGGCCGGATGTATGATAAAGATCGTAAAAATGCTCGGCGTTGGTTGTTAGGAGCGATCTTTTTATCGACGTTAGCGGTCTTTTTATTGATCTTTTTCAACGGTTGGCCGACATTTGCGATATTGTTACTTTTGGATAACTTTGGTGGGGGGATCGCGATCACGATCGAAAACTCGTTAGCCACTGGGATCAAAGAAAAAAGTTCACGCCAAGTTTTTAACATGTTGTATTTCATGCAAAATGTCGGTGTCGTGATCGGTACGTTACTTGTTGGGCTACTCGTTGAGATAAGTATCGAGTGGATCTTTATCATCAACTTTATCTTGTTTGCTTTCTTTTGGCTTGTGGTCTACCACCATTATTATGTGCCCGAAGCTGCTTTGGTCAAAGAACAGGCGACTAAAAAGGGACATGATAAGACGCCATTACGCTATGTTTGGGTCATCGGAGCAATCTTAGTTCTTTTCTTTGCGATCGAGACCGGTTATTCACAATGGCAGAGCAACTTGTCGATCTACATGGAATCATTGGGGATCTCCGTTAAGAGTTATGGTTTCTTGTGGACGATCAATGGGATCGTGATCGTCTGTGGTCAGCCACTACTAAATAAGCTACTGGATGATATTTTAAAGATAAAACTGATCTATAAGCTCTACTTAGGGGCAGCGATCTTTGTCCTTGGCTTTTTCACCTTATTATTTGCGACTGATTATCCTCACTTTATCCTGACGATGGTCATCGTGACCTTGGGTGAGATCTTGACTTTCCCAACGATCCCAGCTGTTGTTGATAACTTGAGTACTTTAAGTGAAAAGGGTAAATATCAGGGCGCGGTCAGTGTTTTTGCTGCTTTAGGGCGGGCGATCGGTCCCTTAGCTGGTGGCTTGATCGTGGATAATTCATCGTACAATATGCTATTTACCGTGATGATCGCCATGATGGGGCTTGCAACGCTCTTTGTTATTGTGGTAGCTCAGTTTAATTTAGCTAAAAAATAGGTCAAAAGATATGCCCCAAGTGCGAGCGTAAATAATAGGGACCCCATTATGATTTTAAATCATAGTGGGGTCCCTATTATTTATACGACGCTGACTCTTATTTTAATTACTTTCAATGTCGATCTGAGCGGAATCAGAAAGGGTATTCCCAGTCGAAGCTTGCTTTAAGTTGAGAGCTGAACGTAAAAGATCGGTGATCCGTTGTTTTTCTTCTGTCGTAGGTACTTCAAATGATTCACCGTTGATCATTTGGCCTTGGCCCCGTAAGCTGTCGGTCTGCATGTCGTGAGTGGCAACGCGATATTTGCTACCTAAGATCACGAGATCATCAAAGCTCAGATCAGTCACCATTTGTTTTGAGATCGTGGAGAGGAATTTCTCATTGATCAAGTTGGTCAGATCGGCACCCTTAAATGCAACTTGTGTCAAGACTTGGCGTTGGCGCGCTTGCCGACCATAATCACCGTCAGGATCATCATAGCGCATACGTACGTAAGCTAAAGCACGTTTGCCGTCCATATGGGTCTTTTTGCCTTTTTCAAAGCTTTGCCCGTCATAGGTGAATGTTAGTAGTGGGTCGACATCAACGCCCCCAACGGCATTGATCAGTTTTTCCAAACCGCCCATATTGATCGTCGCGTAAAAGTCGATCGGGACGTTGAGATATTTTTGGACAGTCTTAACAGCTGTGGCTGAACCACCGTATTCATAGGCAGAATTTAGTTTGCTTGGGAAGTATTCTTCATAGCCCGAGACAGCTACTTCAGCGTCACGCGGCAGGCTGACCACGGTCATTTTCTTTTTCTCGGGATTCAGCACGGCCACGATCATCGTGTCAGTCCGCCCTTTGAAAGTCCGACCTAAAGCACCAGTATCAGTCCCCATCAAAAGGACCGAGATCGGGTGCCCATCTTTTAAGGTCGAATTCACATCACGCGCTTTTTTGATATTTGAAGAATTATAGATCGAATCTGCTGCTTTTTTAGCACTGGTATATTTTTGATAAGCATAGCGCCCGCCAAAGATCAGTGCGACCACAGTGACTAATAGTGTCCAAAAGAAACATCCCCGGCGCTTTGAACTAGGCTTTGCGTGGCGCTGTTTTCGAGCTTTGTGTGTTTTTTGATTACGATAAGTCTCACGGCGACTTGGGATCGCAGCGCTAGAGCTAGTGGAGCGGTCATCAGGGTGATTTTGATTGTTGTTTGGCATAAAATTAGTCCTTTCTTTAAAATCAGTGGTGGCCTACGATAACGCTAATGATCAAGATCAACAAGACCAAACTGGTTATTTTGACGTAAAGCATATCTTTTTCTTGGTAAAAGGCATAGATAGAGATCACAACGCGTAAGACCGGGGTCAAGATCAAAAGATAGATCCCAGCCATCATATAAGCGTACGCCTTAAAGCTAATGAGTCCCTGCCAGATCGCAGGTAGAGTAGTTGGAAAGCTCGTGGCCGGATAACCACTGTTGCCTGTGATCAAAAACATAGCAAAGCCTAAGATCATTACGGCAGCTGAGAATAAGACACCGATCCGCATTATTTTACCGATCACGAGCTCGACTTCTAACATTTCTTTGCGTGTAGAGTTATTTTTTGACATTTTAGATCGCCACCCCAAATCCTTTAAGAATCATTTGTAATCCTAAGTAAAGTAGGATCGGGATAAAGATCAAACGAATGATCTTTGAAGGTAAGACCTGCATGATCCGGGTCCCAATCGTTGAACCGCCTAAGATCCCTAAGGCTAAGGGAACTGCTAGATCAGGTCTGATCGAACCGTTAAAGAAGTAGACCGTTGCACTAGCTGCAGCCGTAACGCCCATCATTAAATTACTGGTAGCACTTGAAGGTTTGAGTGGCATTTTCATCGCCCCGTCCATTGCCATGACTTTAAAGGCACCCGAACCGATCCCAAGCATCCCAGACGCTAGCCCTGCTCCCAGCATGATCAAGAAACCACCGGGAACATTTTCCACTTGATAATCGACCTGCTGTTTGGTGTTTTTGTCATAATAAGAGCTATTAAGATTGAATTTTTCGGCCCATTTATCAGCGGTGACGTGTTGTAAGACTTCTTGGCCACTACGCATTTTACGGTACATGTTCCAGCTGGAAAAGACCAACAGACTACCAAAGAGAATATATAAGATCATCGGATCAAAGGCCCCGGTCAATAGGGCTCCGATGATCGCCCCGATCGTAGTTGCGATCTCAAGAAACATCGCGACCCGTAAATTCAACACATCATCTTTTAGAAAAGCGATCGTTGACCCGGAACTGGTCGCGATAACAGCGATGATACTAGCTCCGATCGCATATTTGATATCAAGACCCATAGCGAGAGTGACGATCGGGGTAACGATCATCCCACCACCGATCCCGAGAATAGATCCCATGATGCCGGCAAAGATACCGACACCGAGCATAAGTAGTGCTGTATGCAGCATATTAAAACTACCCCTTTATCTATTTAAAATACTAAACATATTAATTTTAGCAAATTATCACAGTATAAATTTTAATAATTTATTAAAGTATGTTCGTGAATCATTATAACAAGGGTCAGGCGCTACTTAAAGCGATTTAAAGGTTTAAGCTTATTAGACCCACTAAAAGAAATTACGTTATAATGGTAAAAACGAGTAACGAAAGGATGCAAAAAAATTATGGTTTATTGTCAACGCTGTGGTCGTGAGATCGATGAAGCGCGCATGCATTGCCCTTATTGCGGTGTCTTACAAGAACGTGAGCTGGAAGGTGAGAAAAAACCTTGTCGCAAGTGTAACGAAAAGATCCCCGTCAATGCTAACTATTGTCCTTATTGTGGGCATGATCAAGCGATCTTTGAGTACCGTGAGACGCCAAGAGAAGCTGAGGAAAAAGAGGTTGAGACCACGCCTGAGCCTAAGCTTGAAAAAGATGCACAGAGTCTAGCCGAATTAGTTGATCAGATCAGAGCAGAAAATGAGAAATATCTAGCTAAAAGACAAGCTGAAGCCAAAGAAGCTCAAGAAAAACGGACTTTTGGAAAAAATGAGAATCCCGAGCCTAACTTGATCGCTTCTACTAAATTGATGTTACGTGACACGTTCAGGACTGATAAACGGATGGGACGAGCAGACTTTTGGTGGGGGTATTTAGGGATCACGATGTTGACGGTCTTGTTGACGTTCCCACTTGCGCTTATTGTCCAAATTTGGCAGTCGGTGGCGCCAGATTCTGCGATGATGGCAATGGAGATCATGGTTTATTTTTTGATGTGTTTTTATATTTTAGAAATGGTTACTGGGTTGATCCGGCGTTTTCGAGATGCTGAGATCCCCGTGCTCTATGTTGTTTTAGCTTTAACAGTCGTCGGTGAGATCATTTGCTTATTTTTAGCAACGCGCCCGCAAAAAGTGACGAATTTGGATTACACCTTTGAAGCGCGGAGCAAAAAGCGACAAAATGATCAAAATAAACCGGGTAGATGATGGCAATTAAAGTGCGGCAAGCGTATAATTTAGATAATGAATGTCGCCAAACGAGGTGGGTGCGATGTTAGAGACAAGGCGCCTTTTGTTGAGGACCTTTGATCCACTAGATGCAGCTGATGTTTTAGAATACACTAGTCAAAAGCAGGTGGCTAAAGATGCAGGCTTTATGCCGTGTGAGACTTTGATGCAGGCGCTATTTTTTGGGAAGATGTTACAAGGTAAAAAGCATTTTGTGATCGAACTCAAAGGACAGCAAAAAGTCATTGGCAATATCGGTCTCTATGAAGTTCCCGCCCACCAAGCTGGACTTGTCTTTGAAGTAGGCTATGTGCTAAATCAAAACTATTGGCACAAGGGCTATATGACCGAAGCGCTTAAGGCACTTAGCTATTTCGCTCAAAGCAAAGGAGCGGTCGGTCTAGAAGCACGAGTTGCTAAGCGAAATCAGGCCTCGATCAAATTACTTGAGCGCTGTGGCTTTGAAGTCATCGAAAGATACGTTGTCAACGAGTGGTTCGTTGTCCAAGAAAATTGTTCACAATTGCTATTTTATAAACAGCTATAGGGGGTGAAAGTATGCAGTTAAAGCGAGGGTTTGAACAATCAGTTTGTATTTTAGCGTTGCTAGCGACGCAAGAACAAGATATTCCCTTATCCTCAACTGTGATCAACGCCCGACTCAAAGGCTCACAGACCTATCTGCGTAAATTAATGCGCAAGTTGGTCGTTGGGGGCTTAGTGACGTCTGCTTCCGGCAATAATGGTGGTTTTAGATTAGCTCGTGATCCAGCTGAGATCGACTTAGCCCAGATCGTTGAAGTAGTCGAAGGGCCACTGGAATCTTATCCAAGCACTGACCTATTCAATGCAGTTTTTTCGGATTTTAAACCTTTGGCTAAGGAGGGCAGTAGTGCGATCCAACGGGCTTTTGCCACAGCGGATGCGCTTTGGATAAAGCAATTATCCCAAGTCACGATCTATCAATTGCTATGTGAGACTTTTAACACCAAGATAATTCCCCGGATCGATTGGAATCATTTGGGTGGGGGCGACCCCGACCAGATCGAAGCCTTGATCAAGAAGATAAAAAATAGTTTGAAATTATAAGCTAAACGCGTACGGAAGATCCCGGCGCGTTTTTTGTTTAGCTGTAAATGAGGCATACGCTTTGGCTTGCACTCTACTTGAAAATAAATTGTGTTATGTATATAGTTATAACTAGAAGTAAGAAAACGTTTAAAATTGAGTAGGGGGAATTAAGTGTGTCGGAAAAAGAATATTACGGCGCGGATGCGATCGTTGATAGCTTGATCAACCATGATGTTAAATTTGTTTTTGGGATCCCGGGAGCTAAGATCGACCGGGTTTTTGAATTGCTTGAACATCCTAAAGATCCACGTACGCCAAAGTTTGTTTTGACGCGTCATGAACAAAATGCGGCTTTCATGGCTGCTGGTGTAGGGCGGATCACAGGGAAACCTGGGGTCGTGATCGCAACGTCAGGTCCGGGTGCTTCTAACTTAGCAACTGGTCTGGTAACTGCCACAGCGGAAGGAGATCCTGTTTTAGCGATCGCGGGGCAAGTACAACGGACTGACCTCTTGCGTTTGACGCACCAAAGCATGAAAAATGCAGCTTTGTTTGAACCGATCACAAAATACAGTGCAGAAGTTCAAGAACCGGAAAATGTTTCCGAAGTGATCGCTAATGCTTATCAAGAAGCTGAAGCCTCTAAACAAGGTGCAAGTTTTGTCTCAGTACCACAAGACGTGACAGATGGTAAGGTCAAGACCAGTGTGATCGAACCACTTGAAGCACCTAAATTGGGACCAGCTAGTCCGATCGAATCGACTTTGCTTTCCCAACGTATCAAAGCAGCCAAGCTACCAGTTCTCTTGTTAGGGATGCGGGCTTCTGATCCTGAAACAACGGATGCAATCCGCCGTTTGATCGCTGCGACACATTTACCAGTAGTTGAGACCTTCCAAGGTGCAGGGATCATCCCACGTGAATTGGAAGATGATTTCTTTGGCCGGGTCGGTTTATTTAGAAATCAACCTGGGGATCAATTGCTCAAGAAAAGTGACCTTGTGATCGCGATCGGTTATGATCCGATCGAATACGAGCCACGCAATTGGAACTCTGATCGTAGTGCCAACATCGTAGTTATCGACTCGATGCGAGCTGAGATCGACAAGAATTATCAACCAGAACGTGAATTAGTTGGTGACATTTCGCAAACATTAGATTTCTTGTTGCCGTACATGAAGGGCTACTCGGTCCCAGAAGAATCAAAGGCTTACTTAGATTCATTGCGTAAGACTTTGGAAAAACGTGACGTTCCGCCTGAAGTGACCAAAGATCAAGTTCAAAGTCATCCATTGAGCATCATCCAAGCTTTACAAGATCGGGTCACAGATGAAATGACCGTGACAGTTGACGTTGGTAGTTTCTATATTTGGATGGCCCGTCACTTTAGAAGTTATGAACCACGCCACTTGCTCTTTAGTAACGGGATGCAAACATTAGGGGTCGCTTTACCGTGGGCGATCTCCGCGGCTTTGGTCCGTCCGAATACCAAAGTGGTCTCGGTTTCAGGGGACGGTGGTTTCTTGTTCTCATCCCAAGACTTGGAAACGGCAGTCCGGTTGAATTTAAATATCGTGCACATTATTTGGAATGACGGTAACTACGATATGGTCAAATTCCAAGAAGAGATGAAATATGGTAAGTCGGCCGCTGTTAAATTTGGCCCCGTCGATTTCGTGAAATATGCAGAAAGCTTTGGCGCCAAAGGTTATCGCGTCAATAAAGCTTCTGAATTAGAAGAAGTATTAGATAAGGCCTTCAAAGAAAAGGGACCAACGATCGTGGATGTACCGGTCGATTACAGTTTCAACCAAGAATTAGGTAAGACGATCTTGGAAGACCAATTACACTGATCGAGGTAGAGGATATATGGAAAAATATGAAAGTCGTGTCTATCAACATGGGACTTTAGGGATGTTAGTTCCCGGTCTGTTTGAAGGCACATTGACGGTAGCTGACCTGTTAGAGCATGGCGATTTTGGGATCGGGACTGCCAGTGGGCTGGATGGTGAAATGGTCTTGTTAGATCACACACCTTATTTGGTCCAAAGCACAGGTGAGGTCCGGATCTTAAAGCCCGAGGAAAAAGTGCCTTTTGCTACGGTCCACTTTGATCAAGCCAAAGATACGTTTACAGTTAGAGCTTTGACGCAAAAGCAGCTAGGTGAGCAGATCTTGGCTAATTATCCGTACAAAAATCTGTTCTTTGCAGTTAAGATCACGGGGCGCTTTAACAAAGTTAAGACACGTGCGGTCGAAAAGCAAACCCGGCCCTATAAGACCTTGACGCAGGTAGCGGATGAACAGGCTTTGTTTGATGCTGAAGCGATCACGGGTACGGTCATTGGTTATTTTGCACCAGAAATGTTTCAAGGGATGGCAGCAGCCGGCTATCACTTGCATTTCTTAGCCGATGATAAGTCAATGGGGGGCCACTTACTTGATTTTGAGATCGAGCAAGCTACGGTCCAATTGCAGCCGTTTGCTACGATCGAGCAACATTTCCCAGTGGCAGCTCAAGAATTTTTAGTAAAAGACTTGGCGATCGCTGATCTACATGCTCAGATCGAGCAAGCGGAGGGACAAAATTAAAGATATGTCTTGCAATTAGATCGCATCCAAGTTAAAATTGGAAATTGAAAACGTCGAAGAAGAGGTCGCAAAAACCATCAGTAGCTAGGTGGAGTTGATAAAGCAACGCTGAAACCTAGTGAAAGGGGAATTTGCCGAAGCTGGGCAAACTTTATTTTGTCTAGGCTGGGGCCCGGTTTAAGAGATCGGGAACTGTCGTAGTTGTAACTACGGAGCGCTATCGAGATGAGTGGCAGTTTGCTACAAGAATGAATTGATAGATGATCAAAGCGCACTTTCGATGTCTCGGAGGTGCGCTTTTTATATGCTTGCACGACTTCTCTAAAAAATAGGAGGAATTTTCATGGCAGAGAAGAATACAATGAAGCGGTCATTGAAGACAAGACATTTGTCGATGATCGCACTTGGTGGTAGTATCGGGACTGGTTTATTTGTGGCCAGTGGCTCAGCGATCTCGACCGCGGGACCTGGTGGCGCTTTGGTGGCGTATCTAGGGATCGGTCTGATGGTCTACTTTTTGATGACATCTTTAGGGGAGATGGCAACTTATCTTCCGGTGACAGGTTCGTTTGCGACTTATGCGCGCCGCTTTGTTGATCCGGCATTTGGTTTTGCGATGGGATGGAATTATTGGTTCAACTGGGCGATCACATTAGCGGTTGATATCTCGACGGTCGCCTTAGTTTTGAAATTTTGGTTCCCACATGTTCCAGCTTGGGTCTTTAGTTTATCAGCATTACTACTTATCTTTTTTATCAATGCCTTATCAGTTAAATCTTTTGGTGAAGCTGAATACTGGATGGCTTTGATCAAAGTCGTAACAGTTGTCGTCTTTTTAGCAGTTGGGTTACTAACGATCTTTGGTATTTTAGGTGGGCATGCAACTTACTTAGAAAACTTTACTAAAGGTGATGCCCCATTTGTTGGGGGGATCCCAACGATCTTGAGCGTCTTTGTTGTAGCCGGGTTCTCTTTTCAAGGGACTGAATTGATCGGGATCACAGCCGGTGAGACTAAAGATCCTGAAAAGAGTTTACCAAAAGCGATCAAACAAGTCTTTTGGCGGATCTTGCTCTTCTATATCCTTTCGATCTTTGTGATCGCCTGCATCATTCCTTATACGAGTCCAAACTTATTAGGTTCTGAAGCAAGCGATATTGCGATCAGTCCATTTACCTTAGTCTTTAAGCGGGCCGGTCTTGCTTCCGCTGCTTCGGTGATGAATGCTGTTATTTTGACTTCGGTCTTATCGGCGGCTAACTCAGGGATGTATGCCTCGACCCGGATGTTGTTTGCTTTAGGTGTCGATGGCGATGCACCGAAGATGTTTTCGCGGGTCAACTCCCGTGGGATCCCGATCTTTGCTTTGCTCGGGACGACGCTCGTTGGTCTATTTACATTTTTAGCAAGTATCTTTGGTAATCAAGTCTATACTTTCTTAGTGAGTGCTAGTGGTTTGACTGGTTTTATCGCTTGGATCGGGATCGCGGTCTCGCATTATCGTTTCCGCCGTGCTTTCAAAGCGCAAGGTCATGACTTAAGTGAGTTGAAATACAAGGCTAAGTGGTTCCCATTTGGTCCGATCCTAGCCTTGATCTTGTGTATCTTAGTCATCATCGGCCAAGATATCCAATCATTCAAGGACTTTAACTGGCAAGCGATCGGGGTCTCCTATATGTCAGTTCCATTGTTCATCATCTTGTATGCTTACTATAAGATCAAATATAAGACTAAAGTTATTCCATTGGATGAAGTGGATCTGACCCCACATGATATTTCCAAAGAAAAAATGGAAATGCAAGAAAAAATCGATGAAAGTCTAGAATAGACTTGCTATTTTGCAAAATAAATATTATGATACTGGTATAAATAATCGAAACATCTGAGTTCGCCATAAGTAGGCATGACAGAGACATGGTGGTCGCTGCAAACCATGACGCCGAAACTCCAGCGTAACCTTGTATGGGCGGGTAATGCCGCACGGGAAAACCGTTATTTGTATATGAGTGCGACGTTATGTCGAACTTGGGTGGTACCGCGAAAAGAGTCTTTTCGTCCCAATTTAGGGGACGGAAAGGCTCTTTTTTTCGATTAGATAAAATAATTAGCTAAATTAGGGGGCAATAAGATGTTAGATATTAAAATGATCCGTCAAAATCCAGATGATATCAAAGCTCGTTTGGCAACACGTGGTGTGGAAGCTGAAACGATCGATACATTATTGGCAAAAGATAAAGAACGCCGTGAACTTTTGGTGCAATCAGAATCTTTGAAGCAAAAGCGTAATGAAGTATCCGAAGCGATCGCACAAGCTAAGCGTAACAAAGAAGATGCGACCGAAGCGATCACAGCAATGCGTGAAGTCGGTGGCCAGATCAAGCAACTCGATGCACAATTAGCTGAAGTTGAAGAGATCGTCCATGATATGGCGGCACGCTTACCAAACTTGCCTAACGCAACGATCCCAGTTGGTCCGGATGAAGATTACAACGTTGAATTGCGTAAAGTGGGCACACCACGTAAATTTGACTTTGAACCTAAAGCTCACTGGGATATCGGTGAAGATCTAGGTATCTTAGACTTTGAACGTGGGGCTAAAGTTTCTGGTGCACGTTTTGTCTACTATAAAGGTTGGGGTGCTCGTTTGGAACGTGCAGTTTATAACTTTATGTTGGATGAACACGCTAAGGAAGGTTATACCGAAGTTTTACCACCATATATCGTCAATGCCAAGACAATGTATGGTACAGGACAATTCCCTAAGTTCAAAGAAGATGTTTACCAAGTAAATGGTGAAGATATGACTTTGATCCCAACTGCGGAAGTTCCATTGACTAACTACTACCGTGATGAAGTTATCCCAACGGATCAATTGCCAGTCTACTTTACAGCTTTGACACCAAGCTTCCGTTCAGAAGCTGGTAGTGCAGGACGTGATACGCGCGGGCTTATTCGGATGCACCAATTCAATAAAGTTGAAATGGTCAAGTTCGCTAAACCAGAAGAATCATATAACGAATTAGAAAAGATGGCTCAAAACGCCGGTGATATCATGGAAAAATTGGGTTTGCCATACCATGTGATCACTTTATCAACAGGTGATATGGGCTTTAGTGCAGCTATGACACATGACCTTGAAGTTTGGATGCCAGCGCAAGATACCTACCGTGAGATCTCAAGTTGTTCTAACTGTGAAGATTTCCAAGCACGGCGCGCCCACATCCAATACCGAGATGAAAATGGCAAATTACAATTCGTGCATACTCTAAACGGCTCAGGTCTAGCTGTTGGGCGGACAGTCGCTGCTATTTTGGAAAATTACCAAAATGAAGACGGTTCGGTCACGATCCCTGAAGCCTTACGTCCATATATGGGTGGCTTAGAAAAGATCACAAAAGATGATCCCGAAGCATAATTATTAAGATGATCGTGGATAAGGCGGTCATTACGACAGGGACCCATCATGATTTCGTATCGTGATGGGTCTCTTATTGTATTGTTGAACATATTATGGAAGTTGCGCGAATAAATTGGATAGCGTAAAATAAACAAGTGATTTTTTGAAAGGATAGATATAAGAGATGACAACTTTTTATTTAGTACGCCACGGCAAAACTGAGTATAATCGTGATGGCCGTTTGCAAGGTGCTGTCCATGATTCACCCTTATTGCCCCAAAGTATAGCTGATGCAAAACAAACTGGTAAAGCTTTAGCTGATATTGATTTTGTAGCTGCTTTTTCCAGTCCGCAAAAACGTGCTTTAGATACTGGTAAAAATATCGTAGCTCAATTTGAGACGCCGTTGCAGTTTGAAACTTTAGATGATCTGAAAGAATTTGATTTTGGGATCTGGGATGGTGATCTAGCGACTAAACATCAAGTTGATCCTATTTGGCAGACGTTTTTAAATGATCCGCTCAATTTTGATGGTAGTGCGATCGAGGCGGAAAACTATTCTGAATTAGCAGAACGTGTAAAAAGTGCTTTGATTCAGATCGCTAAACGTTATCCAGAAGGTAATGTCTTAGTGACAGCCCACGCGTTAGTGATCACATTTGGTGTTAAATATCTTTTAGGAAAAGATCTCAATACGATTCGGCGTGAAGGACTTGTTGCTAATACCTCAGTAACAGTTTTAGAAACTAAAGATCAGTCGACTTTTGAACTGAAAAAATGGAATGATACAACGCACTTAAAATAAATTTAAAAAAATTGTTGACGTTGGCAGTAAGACTTGGTAATATATTATTTGTCGTTGAGATGACGACAGCAACTTTAAAAAAAGTTATTGACATTGAGTTGTTGATAATGATAAGATATAAAAGTTGTTGTTGAGATCGACGATAACAAAAAATTAAAATATTTATTGACAAATCATTTGATGATTTGGTAAGATAAATAAGTCGCCTAGAAATGATGCTTAAATAATTATTTAAAAATAATTATTGACATCGATTCTGCGAGATGATATAATAAAGAAGTTGTTACTAAACAGCTGATTTATAAAAAAGGTAGATCTTTGAAAACTGAACAAAGTTTCGATAAGCAAATGTGCAGGGTCTCTTA